>Ga0233426_10002821_pt1 | contig 14210 bp, 12 predicted proteins | sample SI_118_April2016_6_FD_179875 | JGI IMG/M metagenome (GOLD analysis project Ga0233426, IMG submission 179875) | Seawater microbial communities from Saanich Inlet, British Columbia, Canada - SI_118_April2016_10_MG | ecosystem: Environmental > Aquatic > Marine > Inlet | place: Canada: British... | reverse complement strand
TTATGAAATAGATATTTATGAAAAACTTTATATCAATCATGGAGTAAAAAACCTTATTTTTTATAAAGGGGCTTCTTATAAAGATAAAGAATTTTTAGCAGAATTAGAAGAAAAAGGGGTATCTATAGTATCATATACTTCACAAAAAAACTTAATAACAAAAGTAAAAGATTTTCAAAAACAATGAGAAATATTATATGTAAATACTACAGCTGAATTATTAATCAATACCTCTAACAGAGTAAAAAAAGAACTATGACAAAAAACATCAAAATATCCAAAAATGTTTCGTGATAAATATATTCAAAGAAAATTATTACAAGACAACTGAGGGCAAAATGGAATTAAGTTTTTTACATGAACTATCAAAGAATTGGATTTTGAGACTTTAGAAGAAAAAGTAGGAACTCCATTTATTCTGAAACCAACAAATGGTTTACAAAGTTCTTGAGTTGTTAAAATTAATAATAAACAAGATTTTTCTGATTACACCTATCATTATATCCAATTTCATGAAAATTGTCATAATAGGTGATTTGAAAGTGATATTATTATTGCAGAAGAATTTATTGATGGTAGAATGTATTCTATAGATTATTTTGTCTCACAAGAATGAGAAATCACAATGTCAAAACCAATATGAGTAGAAATGTGAGTTGACCTATGAATTGATGATTATTTTAACGCAATTATTCATGCCTCACACGACATAGAAAAACAAGTTGATAACAAAACTCTTTCGAAATTTGTAGATGATTGTGTTGATGCAACAAAAATTTGTAATACATATATACATCATGAATTTAAAATCACTTCAAAATGAGAATTCAAAACTATTGAGATGAATGGTCGTATTTGAGGTTCTCGTGTAGAACATATGCTCGAAGCTTATGATATGAATTTATATGAATTTATATTGTGACTCTCTCAAAAAAATAAGACACTTGTTAAAAATTATATTAAAGTCAATATTTATGCTCATCAAAGAGGAATATTAGCTTGAATTAATCAAGAACTGATTCAAAAAGTTAAAATAAAAAAATCTACATGAAAAATTTCAGTTTCTCATAAAACTATATGATCAGTAACAGGTCTGACAAAAGATTGATTTACTCGTGTAATAGTTATTAAATTAAAACATAAAAACTATACAACTATAAAAAAAGATCTCAATTATATAAAGAAACATTATAAAGAATTCTTATATCTCGATGATGAAAGTAAATTTATTGAAATGGTAAATTATATTAAAACACTTTGATATACACTTACTCCAGCAACAAAAAAGAAGAAATAATTATATTTCTTCTTTTTTTTCTAATTTTTTACTTTCTGTCTTATCGTGTTGATTTAATATTCAAATCACCTTATAAACACTACGTTTTGTTACATACGTAACATGATTAAAAACATCTTCTGATAAATTAAGAATAGGATATTTTTTCTGTAAATGTTCTAAGAAGTTTTTTTGTGAAAATTTTCTATCGATTTTCCCACCTTGAGTTACTAAATTATTTTGTAATAAATAATAAATAGTTTCTGCTATAAATTTCGGTTGTAATAATCAATTTTCTTTTTCAGAATCATTATTTTTCTCAATAGATAATTTTCTCATTTTTTTAAATTTTGGTGTATCTTCAAATGAAACTTTTCACATAAACATATCTTGAAAACTTATTCATTGCTTTCAATCACTCAATATGTGTTTATTTATTTCATCAATTGCTTGAAACAAACCTCTCAGATATAAGATGTCTTTATGTTGTCCATGGATAATATTATTTCTTTTTAATCTATTAAATCTATCCTGAGGTGATATATTATCTCATATTAACTTATAAGATAATGCTAAGAATTCTTTTAACTCGTCATTTCATAATTTTTCACACATTAAAATCTGCATATATGCAGGATTGACTGATATTTTTGATTTATCTATAATTGTTTTTCAATTTTTTTGACTATAAATTCATTCTCAATATAGCAACATTTGCTCCATCAGTACAGCAATTCATTCATCTTTCATAGTACTTCATGCTCATCTAATTTTTCATATCACAGCTTGGCTATTATGATCTGAAATACTATGAGCTTCACATTCATGGTTCATTAGCGTTAGAATTCTTTCTATAGTGAGAGTGTCAAATTTTTGAGTATTAGGAAAATCAATCGAATCTTGTGTATCACATACACTAGAAATATTTTCTTTGACTTGAGCAATATGGTTTCAATTTTTTAATCATTTAAGAACTTCATTAAATAATGGTATATATTCCTCTCTCGATAATTTTGTTTGTAAAAAATCAGTATCTATTTTCTTAGCAGTTTTCGGAGTACTGTAGATATATCATTTAGCTAAATTTTCAGATGTAATTATTAAAAACTCTTCCATTCTTGCTTGCTCAGTAAGAGAAAGTTTGTCTTTATTTTGCTCATATGAATTTCTATATGAACTATATAATATTTCAACTTCCTCAGGATTTTCACTTATGTCTCATCAAAATAATTCTTTATCAATTTGATGTAAATCGTTATTAATTTTTATAAATTCTTCTGAAGATAATTGAGAATTAAATCACGCTTTTTGTTTTTCAATTGGGAAGGCAATAATAGCATATTGTAATAATTGTTTTTTTTCTAGAAGTGCTTTCATAAACAACTCTCATAATATTTTTTCTTGTGCTGATACCTTATTATCATAAAAATTTCATAACTTAGTCATAGTCATAGTTATTTCTGATATTTTTCTTTTTAAAATATTCAGAGCCTTTGTATATGCTTGAGTAAATAATGTTTCTTGAATATCAAATGAATTTATTTCTCTATATTTCTCTAAATCTAGTTCTCCTATAGTACAAAATAACCTTGTATTAATACCTGTATCTTGATCATATGTATATGTTACTTCTGCAACTTCTAATAATTCTTTTTGCTTCCAAATTTCATCATCATAAATAAGCTTTATCGAACAATCGATAAATTCAGAGAGAGATTTCTTATGGTTAATTTTATTAAAGTCTTCCATATAGATACATTTATTTATTTATTTATTAATTAATTACATGTATTGTATCATATACATAATAATAAAACAAAAAGACAATTTTTTATTTTGCAATAAACTTACTTTTCTTTATATTATACATATAAATTTAAAAATTATTTTTCATAATACATCATGAAAACAATTGGAATATATTTTTCAAAACCTGGTAAAATGTCATATCCGTTTAATATAAACGAATATTATGAGAGTTATCAAGAATTAATCAATATTATAGAACAAGAAAAGACAGTAAAAGTCTATATTGTCAGAGGGAACTCATATCAATGAACTTGAGTATTTTCAGAGGCTTATTATTTTCAAAATAATAAACTCAAAACTATCGAAACTATTAAAATAGATCTAATATTTAACAGATGTGATTTACATGAAATTAATGATTGTGAAGTTATAAATTGTCCTAATTTTTATGAGCTTTGCGAAGATAAATATAAAACATTTCTCAGATTTCCAGAAATATCTTCTCCAACTGAATATATTCATGAATATAAAAATCTAGCAAAATCAATAAAAAAATTAAATATAAAAGACGATGAATTAATTGTTTTGAAAAAAAATTTTAATTCATGATGAAAGGATATTCATATTATTCCAGTGAATACTATTTCACAGAATTTATATCAAGATTGGAATGATGTATTAGTTCAAAAATTTATAGATAGTTCTGTAGGTGTAGATAAAATAGTTGTATGATTACATGATTTACGTGTTATGATAGTAAATCACACTATTATATGAGCGACTATCCGTACCCCAAAACAATGATGTTTTTTAGCAAATGTAGCTCAATGATGAACGAGTATAACTTTAGATATTCAATTATTACCAAGAGAATTATTAAATGTTCTTGAAATAGTTATGGATCATTTAGATGATTATGAAAATATCATTTATTGAGCAGATTTTATGAATAGTCCTGATGGATATAAACTGGTTGAGCTTAATGCTTGTCCATGATTACTTCATAAAAGTTGGGATAAAAATTGTTTCAATTTTTATCATGCAATATCAAAAATGTTATTAAATGCAGTAAAAAAAATATAATAAGTATTAATATAAATATCACTATTTTCAATTATTTGATATATATACAATAATAGGGTATTATATATTTACATTATTATATTAATATTAATATATATGTCCATAGAAACTAAAAGAGATAACCTAACTTTGAATGAATTAATCCCAGCTCTACCAACAGGAGAACAAAGTGAATTACTAAATTTAGATAAAATAATCAATTCTAATACAGACACTTATAATAAGAATATTGCTAAATCGAGATATGAACAACTTGTTGATAAAGCGACTCTTTTACATACACTTCCACTTGAACAGAGATTGGCAATATTTGAATTAACAATTGAAGAACAAGATAAATACATAGATTTAAGAAAAACTACTATTAATCATCACGAAAAGTTTGTAGAAGAAGGTATGGCTACTACATCAGAAATGATTTTAAAATTAGAGAGACAAATGTTGAATTTATCGCAAAAATGAGAAGACTTGTATCAGTCAAAGAATGCAGATTACAATGCAAAATATTTTAATACTGAAATATTAGGGATTTTAAATAAATAAAAAAAGAAGAAATATAATTATTTCTTCTTTTTTTATTATCATTTTCTCACTTTGACTTTCAAGTACTTTTCACTATACTAACCGCGAATTTTAAAGATAATTAAATCACACAGAATGAACTTAGAACAAATCAGAAATTTTTGTATTATTGCACATATTGATCACGGTAAATCAACTCTTGCGGATAGACTTCTTGAAATCACAGGTACTATCGAAAAAAGAGATATGAAAACTTCTCAAATGCTTGATACTATGGAACTCGAACAAGAAAGAGGGATAACTATCAAACTCCAACCAGTGAGAATGAACTGGAAAGGATATGAAATGAATATTATAGATACTCCTGGTCATGTGGATTTCCAATATGAAGTTTCACGTTCTCTGGCATCTGTAGAATGAGCTCTTTTAATCGTTGATGCAACTCAAGGGATCGAAGCTCAAACTCTTTCAAACGTCTATATGGCTATTGAAAATGACCTCGATATTATCCCGGTTATTAATAAAATAGATCTTCCTGCTGCTGATTTTGATAAAGTAGCTGAAGAAATCATGAATTTATTAGGATGTGATAAGTCAGAAATAATCTGAGTTTCAGCAAAAACTGGTGAAAATGTAGAAACAGTTTTAGAAGCTGTTATCGAAAGAGTTTCATCTCCTGTTGTATATGGAGATAAAGAACCAGTAAAAGATGAATTAAAAGCGCTTGTTTTTGATTCTCAATATGACGCATATAGATGAGTAGTTTCTTATGTAAAAGTCTTTCAAGGTGAAATCAAAAAAGGTGACGAATGTCATTTTCTCAATACAGATAAAAAAATCGTAGCACTGGATGTGGGTTATTTTTCTCCAAGTTATACCAGTGATGGTAAAATCGGTTTAGGGTCTATCTGATATGTTGTTACCGGTTTAAAAACAATTAGAGATGCAAAAGTAGGGGATACAATGTGGAAACCTGAAATAGTAGATGGTCCAAAAGCAAAACCAGAAGACGCAGAAGCAATTGCAGGTTTTGGTGAAGTCACTCCATTTATCTATGCTGGTATTTTTGCAATGGATTCGAGTGAATATCCACTCCTCAAAGATGCAATGGAAAAACTTGTGTTAAATGATTCAGCTCTTGCAGTTGAAACTGATGTTTCTCCAGCTCTTGGTCATGGTTATAGATGTGGATTCCTCGGACTTCTCCATCTGGATATCGTAAAAGAAAGACTCATGAGAGAGTTCAATATGGATGTAATTCTTACTGCTCCTCAAGTTACTTATAGAGTTGTACTTCTTTGAAATAAACTTTCTCAATATTCAAGATATGCTGCTGAATTAATGGAAAATGAAAGAGGTCAAAAATGTACAAGAATTCTTGTTTCAAATCCTGAAGATCTTCCAGCAAGAGAAAAATATCTCTATATAGAAGAACCTATCGCAAAAGTAGAAATACTTACTCCAAATGAATTTGTTTGAAATTTAATGACTCTATCTCAAGACAGAAGAGGTGTATTTAAAAATCAACAATATATAGATTCTGGTAGAGTAATGCTCACCTATGAACTCCCTATGAATGAGTTAATCTGAGATTTCTATGACGAAATTAAGTCACTCAGTTCTGGATATGCTTCTCTGAATTATGAATTTATACATTTTGCAGAATCAGATCTTGTAAAACTAGAAATACTTATTGCTGATGAAAAAGTAGATGCTCTTGCATTTATCTGTCACAGAGGTCAATCTCGTTATTTATGAGGAAAAATCTGTGCAAATCTTAAAACTTCTATTCCAAAAGCACTCTTTACTATCAAAATCCAAGCAGTTGTTTGAGGTGACGTAGTATGAAGAGAAAATCTCTCTGCAATGAGAAAAGATGTAACAGCAAAGTTATATGGATGAGATATTTCAAGAAAGAAAAAATTACTAGAAAAACAAAAGAAAGGGAAGAAAAAAATGAAACAATTCTGAAAAGTTTCACTTCCATCAGAAGCTTTTGTAAATCTATTGAAAAAATAAACAAAAACATTAAAGTGATAAGGAAAATATTTCTTATCACTTTTTTCATATAAAATAATTATGAATACTCAAAACACAATCACTCAGGATGAATTAGATGATTTACTAGGTTCTGCTGATTATATTGATAAACCTACTTGATGTAAAAAATCGGAACTTACAACTCTTATACTTAGTCAATTTAGATTTGATAATGTATCACCTGAATGTAGTATTACAACTGCAGTGATGAAAGATGTACAGATGCTCCTTGATGAACAAAAAAAATAATTCTTATATTTATATAATGCTCTACTGAATCCTCAATGCCATTCTCTGATCGATTGCTTGAATAGCCTACAAGAGAGCTCTTGAATTTACTGATGGTATATTATCAAGTAAATTATATCAACTAATCTGAGCTATAGTAACTCTGAGTTTAGGACTTTTTGGTTATTTTTTTCTTGATTTTGAAATTATTTGATGGGGAATAGCTGGATTATTATTTTTATCAGCTATATTTTGAATCTTTTCAGAAGTCTTTGAACAATATGCATATAAAAAAGAAAAACTATCTACTTTGCTGCCTTATTGAGAATCAGAAACAGTATTCACAGTAGTATTTGGATTCTTATTATTTACAGATAGTAGCTTAAATGCATTTTTATTTACTCTAGCAGCATGAGCTATTTTAATTATATGAAGCATAGATTTTAAAAAAATATCATTCAATAAATATTGTGGAGCTTTAATATTTTCCGCACTATTATCTTCTATTAAAATATTAATTTATTGATATATATTATTAGAACTAACAGCATATAATGCATTTTTATATAATACATTTATGGTATTTATAATTTTATTAATTGTAAATATTCTTACAAAAGATATATCTAGTATAAAAAAAATGTCTCCAAAAATGTGAAAATATATAGCGATAGAGAATATTCTCCGGTTCGTTTATTGAGTAGTTTCATTATTCCTGATTCAAGAATTAGGAATCGTCCAAGCTGTACTTATTGGTATGCTTTATATGGTTTTCAGTATGATTACTGCTTTCTTATTCCTCAAAGAAATACCTTCAAGAAAAGAATTAGTTATAGTTATACTTGTATGAGCATGTATATCGTGAGGAGTTTATTTTTGATAAAAAATAGAAATACTTAAAAAACTAGTTTTTCTTTTGACAACACTGTGTCTTTCAATATAATCACCCTGCTTTTCAATACATATCTATCGATATGGTACCCATAGCTCAGTTGGTTAGAGCGCCAGGTTGTGACTCTGGAGGCCGAGGGTTCGAGACCCTTTGGGTACCCCATTTTGAAAACAAAAGAAAACCGTAGTAAATATTTATATTTATTACGGTTTTTTGATATTGAAAAGTTCGAGACCCTTCAGGGGTTTGAGTCTATCCTTAACTCAATATATTCATTTTTAGCTGAATAAAGAGGTAATTAATGGTTCGAGACTCTTTAGGGGATTTTTCGAAAAATACATGCAAAGAAAAATAAAGAACAAAAAAAGTCCGTTTAAAAACGACACCTTTACATACACTCAATAAATTCTGTGTAAGACTATTCTGTAATTGAACAAATGGATAATATTGTATCGTTTATCTCAATCAATTTTGGATTTAATTCATCATTTGATTCAAATAATCGTTCATCAACCCTAAATGCATAATCTGTTATGTATTTATCTATAGATAAAAAACCAGACTGTAATTCCTCGTTCATACGAGAATAGAACAGTTTTTTTTGTTCTTCTATTACTGCATCTTCGTGTGCAGAATTAATAAATTCTTTAATAAGCTGTACTTCTCCAGTAATCTGCTCCTTAAGATCATTAACTTTCTGAGCAACCAAACCATAAAATATGGTTACAGGAACATTCTCCAAACCAAATGCTTTATTAGTAGGAGGATGTGATGCAAATTTACTTTCAAGCACATCTAATTTTTTACTTATTTTTTGTAAAGAATTTCTCCATAATTCATCCAAAGTTATAGACTTAGACATTATATATCTCCAATTATCCAAAAATGTTATAGTTATAAATCAGTATTGATCATAACCATTTACTAAAATAGTATATATATATTACAATATTATAAAAATAATGTCAAATAACTCAGGAGAAGATATTTTTTATTTTTATACCTATTTATTAGATAGGTAACAGTTACTTAATATTAGTAATATATTAAATTCTTTCATTAAAATATTAAAATATATTTTTTCTATTCTTAACATTAATTCTTTTACTTCTTCTTTATTCAAAATCATATAATTAAATAGATCAAAAATTCTAGCCTTCACTGCATCGGGTACCCCATTTTGAAAACAAAAGAAAACCGTAGTAAATATTTATATTTATTACGGTTTTTTGATGTTTATTTTGTTTAAAAAACACTCAAGATTTATAGTCTTGGGTGTTTTTTAATATTTTCATAGAAAGTTAATGATTCATTTTGCCATATAGTTGGTTTTTGAACGAACTTTCCATATTTCTCTGAGAGGTTTATATTCAGATTGCCATTTTTCTTGTAAACTCATAATTAATAACTTAGAAAATATTCTACAATATATATCTTAATCATTGTTACTTAAAAAAACCTTAAATTAACATAGTTTTTGTTTTATTGATATTCAGTGTATATTATTTTTATATATCAAGTTTTAAAATAATAATATAATAATAATGACTAGTGATGAAATAGATGTTCATTATTTAAGAACCCAAGTAGTTAATAGTAAAAATTTTACATTAGCTGAAAAACGAAAAATTCTTCCCGAATTAAACAATTTGAATCAAGAAGAAATAAAATCTTTATTAAAAAAAATAAAATCGAAAAAAAAATCTGCAGTTAAATCAAAATCATTTTTCTTAAATACCTTATATATTATAAAAAATATTTACTTAATTTTCTATAATAATATAAAACAGACTTTTTTTCTTAAATATTTTGTAATATTTTCTATTATTATATCAACTGTGTTTACTTATACTACTCCTGGTTGAATTCAAGTGTATGCGTTTCCTCAAGATGTCTGGAAAATTAGACAAAGTCTCAATATGATAAAAGATATTTCACCGGAATATTATGAATTAGTTATTAAAAATACAGATAAAATAGTTCTAACTGACAATAGACCAGATGGAACATGAGGGCATTTTTCAAATTTTTTTAATAAAAGATATACTTATATTAAATATATCGATAAAATATCAACTATTCGGTTATCACAATTATTGGTACACGAAGCCTGTCATGGGAATCAAGATAAAACAAATAGATTATTTACAGAACCTCGTCAAAAATTAGAAAATGAATGCACTTATTTATGAATCCATATTATGGAAGAATTAGAAGATGAATTATCTTATTGAGATAAACAAAATTTAGAATTTTTATATAATACAGCTTCGAATCCTGATTGACGCTGGTGAAATAAATGGATTCTAACATGGGAAAAAGGAAATACTAGTCAATGATTAATAGACATATTACCAAAAGAAAAAATAATAAAACGGAAATTATTTTGAATAAATCATAATTATAACCAATCAGAAAATACAGTGAAATCTATAGAAGATACTAAATAAATCATTTCTTGATTTATTTAGTATTTTTTTAATTGATATTTTATATAAAAATATAATTTTATTCATAAAAACATATATAGAAAAAACTCTAAAATATATTTGACTTTTTTGGCTTTATCAATATATTTATCGCGCGTTTTAAGGAAAAGTAATTAAAGATTAAAGAACTTACAGTAGAAAGTTTGCTTTGCTAAGCTTTTTACTAAGAAGATTTTTAATCTTACTTTTTTAAAACTATTCGCTCATTTTTATTTGAGACGAATTAATTTATTTATTAATTTTTTGTCACATGGCACAAACTGATATGGCTCTGTTTGAAGAGTTATTCGAACAATCTCCTGAGATTAAATATCCAAAAGAAGGAGAAGTAATTTCTGGGACTATAGTAAAAGTAGAAAAGAAAAATATCTTAGTAAACGTTAATAACCAATTTACTGGTTTAGTTGTTGCTAAGGAAGTAGGGAATACTGTTGATCTTAATGAATTAAAAGATGGACAACCTATTGATGTAATGGTTCTTGGTGATTCTGTTGAAAGAGGTTTATTAATCCTTTCATTAAAAAGAGCTAACCAAATTAAAAACCTTACTAACCTTGCTAAATATAACGAATCTGAAGAAGTTATTACAGTTAAACCTACTGAGGCTAATAAAGGTGGTTTACTTGTAGATATTGATGGACTAAAAGGGTTTATACCTGTTTCTCAATTAACTCCTTTACATTACCCTAGAGTTGAAGGTGCTAACGCAGAAAAAATTCTAGAACATCTTGAAGGTCTAGTTGGACTAGAATTCCAAGTTAGAGTTATTAATGTTGATGAAGCTGGTAAAAAAATCATTTTCTCTGAAAAAGCTGCTATTGCAGAAAATAGAGAAAAAGCTCTTGCTTCATTAAAAGAAGGTGATATTGTAGAAGGTGTTGTTTCTGGTATTCTATCATATGGTCTATTCGTTACTTTCGATGGATTAGAAGGTTTAGTTCATGTATCTGAAATCGATTGGGGACATGTTAACGATCCTAGTAAATTCGCTAAAGTTGGTATGAAAGTTAAAGTTAAAGTTATTGGTCTAGATTCTGATAAAATTTCTCTTTCAATTAAAAGACTTAAAGAAAATCCATGGGATATTCTTGCTAAAAAATATAAACTTGGTGATTCAATCGTTGCTCCAATTTCTAGAATTTCTAAATTTGGTGCGTTCATGAATCTTGAAGGAGGTATTCAAGGTCTAATCCATTTATCTGAAATTTCACACGGTGTAGTTAAAGATATTAGAGATCATGTTAAAGTTGGAGAAGAAGTTACTGCTAAAATCATTAACTTTGAACCTACTAAAAAAAGAATTGGTTTATCATTAAAAGCTTTACAAGAAGCTCCTAAAGATGCTCCTAAAAAAGAAGCTAAATCAGAAGAAAAAACTGAAAAAAAAGCTCCAGCTAAAAAAGCTGCTCCTAAAAAAGAAGCTGCTAAAACTGAAGAAAAATAATTATAATCTAGGGATATATTCCTATATCTCTAGAAAAAATATTTTTGGGAAGCCTTTGGCACAGAAATATTTATTTAAAGATTTATTTAAAATCTTGCTTACATAATAAAAAAATTAACAATGAAAAAAGAAGTATTAAATTCAATGTTTGATAGTTTATTACATATTGGTAATAAATCTAACTACTGGAATCCAAAAATGAAAGAATATATATATGGTTCTGTTAACGGAATACATGTAATTAATCTTGTTAAATCTGCTCAAAAATTAGAAGAAGTTAAAGCTGAAATTTCTGCTTTACATGCTGATGGTAAAAAAATCTTATTCGTTGCATGTAAATTACAAGCAAGAGATGCTTTTGCTAAATTAGCTGAAGAAACTGGTCATTTTTACGTAACTGAAAAATGGGTTCCTGGTTTATTAACAAACTTCAGAACTATTAAAAAAAGAATTGCAACTTACTTACAATTATTAAAAGATTCAGAAGCTGGTACTTTTGATATTTTAACAAAAAAAGAAAAAGCTGCTAAAATGTTAGAACTTGAAAAATTAGATAGAGCATACAAAGGGCTAAAAGAAATGAAAAAAACCCCAGATGTTATCTTCGCTATTGATGGTATATTTGAAGCTCAAGCTATCAAAGAAGCTAATTCATTAAAATTACCTGCATACGCTGTACTAAACACAAATGGTGATGACAATGTTGTTACTAACTGTATTCCAGCTAATACTAATTCAGTTAAATCAGTTGAATTCATTGCTAATACTCTAGCTACTGAATTAAAAACTGTAAAAGCTAAAACTTCTTTCAAAAAAGCTCCTGCTACTAAAGTTAGTGGAGAAAAAAAAGCTCCTGTTAAAAAAGCAGTAGTTAAAAAAGTTGAAGCTAAAACAGAAGAAAAATAGTATATTTAATAGACTTAATTCACTTTAAGTCTATTAAATTCAATTTATTTTCTATTTAATACAATATGGAAGAACAAAAAAAATCAGATAGTGATAATTTAAAAAATGCCCTTTGTTATATTCCTTTAGTTGCTCTTGTTTTATTCTTCACAGAAGAAAATAAAAGTATAGAATTAAAGAAACATATTAAATACTGAGCTATATTACTTGGTTGATATGTTATATTACAAGCTGTTTTAGGATGGTTACTCTCATGACTTTTATTTATCGTTTATATCGGTATTAGTGGATTTTTATTTTTCAAAGCTTATCAAGGACAAGATGTAAATCTTGAACATATTGATAACTTAGAAAAAAAAGTTCAAGATGAATTTGGTTCATCAAAAAAATAATAAAAAAATATTACAATTTAATAGTACATTATTATGGCAATTACTGCTGCTCAAGTTAAAGAATTAAGAGAACTTACAGGTATCGGAATGATGGAATGTAAAAAAGCTCTTACTGAAGCTAACGGTGATATTGATTTAGCTGTTGAAGAACTTAGAAAAAAAGGTCTTGCAAAAGCTGCTAAAAAAGCTGATAGAGAAACTACTGAAGGTGGAATCAAAATCGTTACTGAAGGTGGAAATGCATATATTGTTTCAATCGGTTGTGAAACTGATTTCTTAGCAAATACTGATAAATTTACAGTTATGTTAGAAACTGTTGCTGCTTTCTTAAAAGAAAATGGTGAAGATTCTAAAGAAGCTGCTCAAACTATGATCAACTCTGACTATGCTCTAGAAATGGGTGAAAACTTAAAACTTCTAGATTATACTATTGTTAAAGGTGAAGTTGCTGTTTCATATATTCATTCAAATGCTAAAATTGCTGCACTTGTTGTTGCAAAAGCTGGTACTGATGAAGATAAATTAAAACAAGTAGCTATGCACGTAACTGCTGCTAATCCTGAATACTTAAACGCTTCTGATATTTCAGAAGAAGTTGTTGCTAAAGAACAATCTATCCAATTAGAAATCATGAAAAATGATGAAAATATGGGTAAAAAATCTGATGATGTTTTATTAAAAATTATTGGAGGTAAAATGGGGAAATTCAAATCTGAAATTTCTTTATTAGAACAAGCATTTGTTATTGATCCTAATGTTAAAGTGAAAGCTTTCATTGGAGAAAATACAATTACTTCTTTCCATAGATTTGCAATATAATCACTTTCCTCTCGCAAGAGAGGAATCTAGGCCTATAGTTTAACGGTTAAAATTCGGGACTCCAAATCCCGCGCTCTAGGTTCGATTCCTAGTGGGCCTGCCATTATCTAATTTAAAGGAAAACATTCATTAATTTGAATGTTTTTTTGATGTTATTATTGTTTTATGTCTTTATGTATGTTAAAATTATGTAAAGTACAATAAAATATTTCAATAACTCTTATAATAGATGAATACTAATAATAGTATATGAAATACTAATGAGGGAGAAACTCAACAAAAACTTGATATTCTTACTGAAAATAATAATTGAGAAAAATGAGAATATATTTTAATAAAGACTAAAGAACAAGTTGAAAATTTTTTTTTA
>Ga0233426_10002819_pt1 | contig 14214 bp, 12 predicted proteins | sample SI_118_April2016_6_FD_179875 | JGI IMG/M metagenome (GOLD analysis project Ga0233426, IMG submission 179875) | Seawater microbial communities from Saanich Inlet, British Columbia, Canada - SI_118_April2016_10_MG | ecosystem: Environmental > Aquatic > Marine > Inlet | place: Canada: British... | reverse complement strand
CCAAGGGCTGCAAATTCTGCAAAGCGGGCGCGACACATCTATGGTGCACCGCCGCGCATCGGTGAAAGCCTATGAAAAGGCCGATCCCGTCTATTTCTGTTTCTGCAATATGGCGCAGTTCAAGCAATACAAACTGGGATTTGATCGCATGTTCCATGTGGCCGATGTCACCGACGACGCCGCCAAAGTACAACTGGCCGCAATTGATGCACAACAAGCCGCCATCGTCGCAATCCGTCCGGGCGTGATTGCCGAAGACGTCGCCGCAGCGGCCAACGCGGTATATGACGAACGCGGGTTTGAGACGGGCTATCGGACGGGTCGCTCAATTGGGGTGTCCTACCTAGAAGCGCCAGAGCTGAAAGCGGGCGATAAGACAGTCTTGCAAGCAGGTATGACTTTTGCAGTGGATGGCGGTATTTCAGTAGATGGTGTTACGGCGGGTCGCATCGGCGATTCTATTGTGGTGACGGACACGGGCTTTGAATACCTGACCAACTATCGACGCGGATTGCTGGTCACTGATAGCTGATATGAGTGACGCAACTTTTCGCCTCGCCCTCGCGCAAGCGCCCTCTGACTTGGACGGGCGCGCTGCGCGTCTGGCGTGGCTCAGGGATCACTTGCCCGACATTGCCGATAGGGGCGTTGATCTGGTGGTGCTGCCTGAATTGTTTGCTTGTGGCTATGCGATTGGTGACCAACTTGAGGCCAGCGCAGAACCACAAAAGGGCGAAACCAAACAAATGCTTGCGCAGATTGCCCAAGAGTTTGGCCTTGCAATCCATTGTGGTTACGCGGAACGCGAGGGTGATGTGCTTTATAATAGTGCGATCTGCGTTGCGCCGAACGGCGAAACGCTGGGACATCACCGAAAACTGGCAATTCCCCCAGGGTTTGAGCGCGCGCATTTCTCGCCAGGCCACGGTTGCACGCTGTTCACCTACCGTGGTTTTAGAATCGCGACCTTGATTTGTTATGATGCGGAGTTCCCCGAAACCGTGCGCCATGTTGCTGGTCTCGGTGCAGATTTGGTGCTGGTGCCCACAGCGCTTGGGACCGCGTGGGGGTGGGTTGCAGATACGATGCTACCCACGCGTGCCTATGAGAATGGCATGTTCTTGGCCTATGCAAACGGGGCTGGCACGCAAAACGGAATGGACTTTTTGGGGCGTAGTTTTATCGCCGCGCCAAATGGCACGGAATTGGCAAGGGCGGGGGCCGCGCCTGAAATCCTTTTTGCTGATTTGGATCTTGCGATGGTGCGCGCCGCGCAAACGCGATTGCCTTACTTGAAAGACAAACAGCACCTCAGTCTTATAAAATAATCCCCCAAAAACAAAGAAACGACGATGTGTGGGAGGACACATCGCCGTTCTATGTAAGCAAAGCGCATCTGGGAGGAGAGTGCTTTGCTATGTCTGACCCGTTCTAGGTCGTGTAGTTTGGCAGGGCCCTTTGGGAGGAAAGTGCCGCCGCCGTATACAGCAGGCCAGTGCTGGGAGGAGCGAGCCTGCTGAATTCCTTAATTCTTTAGCCTTTGTAGGCTGCTTCGTACGCGATTGAGCGGATCATCGAGCGGTGAATGCCCAAGTCACGCAATTCGCGGGATGACAATGTGTTCAGCTCATGGAACGTACGTGAATACACAGCGCGCTTTGCCTGTGCTTCTACCAAACGTGCCCAGATCGCAGAAAGCTTGTCAGCGAAAGTTGTCTGAGCGGAGAATGTGTCAGTTAGAAAAGCCATATGCGTCGTCCTCTTTAAGTTTCTCATTCATCAGCGAAACCAGATTGTCGCGCTGTTGAAATGAATATGCAGTGGATGCTGCAAGTGCACAATATCCATCTAAACAATGCCGCTATGCAGCATATGCATACGCGACGTAGGGTTAAGCATAGGTAATCGTTTGCCTATTTTTTAACACATTTAAAAAGAGCATTGCTCACCCTTGCACCTGCGCGCAAAACTGCGAGGTATAGCAAAACGCCTATGGGAGAGCGCAATGAGCCAGATAGAGACAGATATTAAAGATGCGCTTGCCCGTTTGGCATTGCCCGATGGCGGTGATCTGGTCAGCCGCGACATGATCCGCGCGTTGAATGTTGACGACACATCTGTGCGCTTCGTGATCGAGGCCCCAAGCCCAGAGATTGCACAACAGATGGAACCTTTGCGCAAAGCAGCAGAAGCGGCGGTTGCTGCGGTCGCTGGCGCGCGCACGGTTTCCGCCGCGCTTACGGCGCATGGGCCAAAACCTGCGCCACCCAGCCTGAAGATTGGTGGACACCCCAAACCGCAAGAGGGCGGACCAGCGCCAGTCTCTGGTGTGGATCGAATTCTTGCGATTGGGTCTGGTAAGGGCGGCGTTGGTAAATCCACCGTGTCATCCAACATCGCGGTTGCCTTGGCAAAACAAGGCCGCCGCGTCGGACTTCTCGATGCGGATATATACGGTCCATCCCAGCCGCGCATGATGGGTGTGAACAAACGCCCCGCCAGCCCGGATGGCAAAACCATCATTCCTTTAAAAGCGCACGGTGTCACGATGATGTCGATCGGCCTTATGATGGACCCCGACAAAGCCATCGTGTGGCGCGGCCCTATGTTAATGGGCGCGTTGCAGCAGATGCTGGGGCAGGTGGAATGGGGCGAGTTGGACGTGTTGATTGTCGATCTTCCCCCCGGCACGGGCGATGTTCAATTGACTTTGTGCCAGAAAAGCCAGGTCACGGGCGCGATTGTCGTGAGCACACCGCAAGACGTCGCACTGCTAGACGCACGCAAAGCGCTTGATATGTTCGCAACGCTAAAAACCCCTGTGCTTGGGTTGATCGAGAATATGTCGATGTTCAAATGTCCCGATTGTGGATCAGAGCACGAGATATTTGGGCGAGGCGGTGTGGCTGCAGAAGCAGAACGCCTAAAACTGCCGCTGCTTGGTGCGCTGCCAATTGATCTTGAAACGCGTCTGGCTGGCGATAGTGGCACGCCGATTGCTGCGGGCGACGGGCCAATGGCGCAGGCCTATGCAGATCTTGCCAAGGGTCTGATTGAGGGTGGAATGGCTTAGGCCAAACGCTCTTTCTTATAGAAACCTGGTAAAGGCGTCCCAAATCGGGGCGCCTTTCGTGTTTTAGCGTTCTGAAAAGGGAAAGTATGGGCAACATGGGAATTCATGGCCCAAAGGGCGGTTCTCAGCGAATTCTGCGCCCTTGTCGGGTGTCACAGCAAAGACTCACTCTGGAATCAGCGCGACTCAGGGTGATTTACACGCGGATTCGGGTGTGATTCTAACGATCAGAGTGGGAATTCCACGGGCAGGCAGGCTGAAATCCCATCTATTGAGCGCAAATCTGGGAAAATATGGGAAATAAATCGAAGATTGTTTCCAGTCTACATATAGTGATGAAATCCCTCCGTCGCGCTATTTGTGGAAGATGTTCCCCTCTCGTTCTCACTATATGTTGTGTGTCAGGTCTTTGCAGAACAACATTCAGTAGCTCGCGCCCAACATTTCCTATTGATTACCATGAATTCCCATGTCATCCCTAATGACAGAAGATGAAGGCGGGAAAACGATACGGGACGCTAAACGATCCCAACTAAATAAAAACCACTAAGTCAGGTTTCATACAGGCCCCCGCCTTTCACCTTCTCAAAGAGATCCGGCGCGTGAGCGAGCAGACATCCCCCCAGGTGGCGCGTGCGATCGGACACTCCCGGCAACGGGACGTCGGCGGATCAAGCAGTGGCAGCAGCTTGATCCGCCTTTAATTTTTCAGGGGTTTGAAAACTCCGTATAGGCAAAAGGGACGAATTGGCGTGTCACGCAGGTTCAGAGGCGAAAGCCACCATAAGGTGGACACAAAGGGGCGGGTCTCGATACCTGCTTCTTTTCGTCGTGTAATCGAAGCGGCTGACCCCAATTGGACCGAAGGCCTCGCCCCCGAATTGGTAATTGTGTACGGTGATCACCGCCGCAATTATCTTGAGTGTTACACCATGGAAGCGATCGAGGAGGTTGATGCCAAGATCGACGCCCTCCCACGTGGGTCTATGCAGCGTAAAATGCTTCAGCGTCTCTTCCATGGCCAATCTTTCCCAACCACGATTGACGAAACGGGCCGTTTGGTTCTGCCAGCTAAGCTGCGCACGAAGGTCGATCTGGAAAAAGAAGCGTTCTTCATAGCAGCGGGTGACACCTTTCAAATCTGGAAGACCGAAACCTATGAGGCCGAAGAATTGGCGCGCACGGAAGAATGGCTTGAAGAGTTGCCCGAGGACTTTGATCCATTGGAGTTCCTCGACAGCGCCCCAACAATCAGTCCCGTGGAGTGATCCATGGAACAGGCTGACACTTCTGCTCCTCACATTCCGGTCTTACTTGCCCCTATCCTTAAGGCGGCTGATCCGATTTCCGGCCGTTGGCTGGATGGCACGTTCGGCGCGGGTGGCTATACACGTGCGTTGCTGGATGCAGGTGCGGACAGTGTTGTTGCGGTGGATCGTGATCCCATGGCCTTTGATATGGCCGCGGCTTGGGCAGGGCAGTACGGCGACCGCCTGATCCAACAGCGCGGCGTTTTCTCGGACATGGCCGAATTTGCGCAAGACTTGGACGGTGTTGTCCTGGACCTTGGCGTTTCTTCCATGCAGCTTGATATTGCAGAGCGCGGATTTTCTTTCATGCGCGATGGTCCTTTGGACATGCGCATGGGCCAAGACGGTCAAAGTGCCGCCGATATCGTGAATGAATACGAGTCCGAAGAAATCGCTGAAATCCTTTACAACTTTGGCGAAGAACGCGCCTCGCGCCGCATCGCGCGCGCCATTGTAGAACAGCGCGAAGAAACACCCTTCACAACCACGCTGCAATTGGCTGATCTGATCGAAAAATGCTTGCCGCGCAAGAAACCCGGTCAAAGCCACCCCGCGACACGCTCTTTCCAAGCGCTGCGCATTGCGGTGAACGACGAATATGGCGAACTCTACCGTGGGCTTATGGCTGCGGAACAAGCGCTTGCGCCCGGTGGTATCTTGGCAGTTGTGACCTTTCATTCCGTGGAAGATCGCATGGCGAAACGCTTTTTGCAGTCGCGCGCAGGAACCACAGGCAATGCCAACCGTTTCGCGCCTGAACTGATCACCGAAAAACCCGCGTTTGAGCTGATGGGGCGCAAAGCCATCACAGCCAGCGAAGAAGAACTGGACGCCAATCCGCGCGCCCGCTCTGCCAAATTGCGCCTTGCGCGCCGCACGGATGCGCCTGCCGGCGACATCGCCGCCAAAGCACTTGGCATGCCTATGTTACGAAGGGACCGTTAAATGCGTTCATTGTTATATATTGTTACCGCCCTTGCAGTCATCGGTCTGGCTTTTTGGGCCTACCGTGAAAACTATCAAACCCAGTCGGAAATTGCCCGTTCTGAACAGATAAACAAGGAAATTGGCCATGCCCGTGCGCGCCTGACTGTGCTTCGGGCCGAATGGGCGTATCTAAACCGTCCTGATCGTCTACGTGATCTGACCGAAGTGAATTACGAACGCTTGGGCCTGTTGCCTTTGCGTCCCGATCAGTTCGGCAAGGTTGATCAGGTTGCCTTTCCATTGCCGCCAGAACCTGAGCTGGTCATCACCAACCCTGTGGATGTGTCCGGTATGAATGGCGCTGATGAGGCGGTAACACGGGGTGATGGGGTCTTCCCATGATCCGTACGCCACTTCGTCCTTTAGCCCGTATTCTTGAAGCCCGCGCCAGTGGTGAAAACCCTGACGCGATTGAACGTGAAAACCTACGCATTCGCCATGAACAAATGTGCGATTCTGCGCGTAATCGGGCAGAAGGACGTCTTTTGATCCTCTCTGTGATGTTCTTTTGCGCGTTTGGCGTGATTGGCGCACGGATGAGCGTGCTTGCCTCGACCGATCCCCAAGAACCCCGCGCCGCAAGTTCGGGTGCCGCGATCCTCGCGCAACGCGCTGACATCACGGACCGCCATGGCCGCATATTGGCGACGAACTTTGAAACGCATTCCCTGTATGCGCAACCCAAACAAATGGTGGATAAAGAACGTGTTGCGGCAGAACTGGCCGCAATCTTTCCCGATTTGAACCAAGAAAAGATGCTCAAGAATTTCACAGGATCGCGTAAGTTCCTGTGGATCAAAAAGAAACTGAGCCCCGAACAGAAACAAGCGGTGCACGATATCGGCGATCCGGGTCTTTTGTTTGGCCCGCGTGAAATGCGCCTCTATCCCAACGGTAAACTTGCAGCCCACGTGATGGGTGGGGCCAGTTTCGGGCGCGAAGGTGTACACGCTGCCGAAGTGATCGGCGTTGCCGGTGTCGAAAAATTCTTTGACGAAGAACTGCGCAATCCCGCGCGCGAGGGTGCGCCGCTGGCGTTATCCATTGATCTGACCGTCCAAGCGGCCGCCGAAGAAGTGCTCTATGGTGGCATGAAGCTGATGAACGCCAAAGGGGCTGCATCTGTTTTAATGGATGTGAAAACCGGTGAAATTATCTCAATAGTCAGCCTCCCTGATTTTGATCCCAACAAACGCCCCAGCCCACTGGTAGAAGGGGATGCCTCTGACAGCCCGCTGTTCAATCGCGCGGTGCAAGGCGTGTATGAACTTGGCTCTGCGTACAAGATTTTCACTGCTGCACAGGCGATGGATCTTAACTTGGTGAACCACAAAACTATGATCGACACGGGCAAGGCCTTGCGCGTGGGTGGGTTCAACATTGGCGAGTTCGAAAAGAAGAATTATGGCGTGCTCAGCATTGATGACATCATCGTCAAAAGTTCAAACCGTGGAACTGGGCGCATGGCGCTGCAGATTGGCGTGCAGCGTCAAAAGGAATTTATGAAGACGATGGGCTTCATGGATTACACGCCACTTGAAATTGTTGAGGCGAAAGGCGGCAAACCGCTTTATCCAGAACGCTGGACCGATCTAAGCGCTGTCACCATTTCCTACGGACACGGTATTTCGAATTCTCCGCTGCATTTGGCCGCTGGTTATGCGGCGATCGCCAATGGTGGTACGTATGTTCCACCAACGATCCTCAAGCGGTCCCAAGCGCCCGAAGGCCGCCGCGTCATGCGCGAAGATACGGCCATGTATGCGCGTAATATGCTGCGTATGGTCGTCACCGAGGGCACAGCTAGCTTTGGCGAAGTTCCTGGATATGCCGTGGGCGGCAAGACGGGTACGGCCGACAAACCCAAAGAGCGCGGGGGCGGATACTATAAAAACAAAGTAATCGCGACGTTCGCATCGCTCTTTCCTGCGCATGATCCAAAATACGTTTTGGTCGTAACGCTTGATGAACCGACTGAAACATCAAGCAAAAAGCCTCGCCGCACGGCGGGTTGGACCGCCGTTCCCGTCGCCGCAGAGATGATTGGCCGCGTTGCACCGCTGCTTGGGCTAAGACCAGAGATTGAACCGGGTGAATTGGCTGGTATAACGCTCACATCGAATTGAAGGGTGCGCGGGGTCGCGCGCTACCAGATGTAGGGGCAGGCCATGGCCGAATTCAAGACTTTGCAGAGGCTCGGGCTGACCGCAGCAGATGGGCGAAACCCTCAGATCACAGGTATTGCGGTGGACAGCCGCGAGGTAAAGCGCGGTTTTTTGTTCGCCGCTTTGCCCGGCTCCAAGGTTCATGGTGGCGAGTTCATTCAATATGCGTTGCGCATGGGTGCGGATGCGATTCTTACCGATGCAGTGGGCGCTGAAATTGCGGCTGATGAACTTGCCGGCTCTGATGCTGCCTTGATCCTTACCGATGATCCGCGCAGCGCCTTGGCCTTTGCCGCCGCACTTTGGTTCGGCGCACAGCCCCAAATAATGACGGCTGTTACGGGCACCAATGGTAAAACCTCTGTCAGTACCTTCGTGCGTCAAATCTGGAACCTGCTTGATCTTGAAGCGGTGAACCTTGGCACGACGGGCGTCGAGGGCAGTTTGGACCTTCCTCTCGCCCACACAACACCCGAACCGATCACATTGCATCGCACCCTTGCCACCTTATCGCGCGAAGGCATTTCACATGCCGCGATGGAGGCCTCGTCCCACGGGCTAGATCAACGTCGCTTGGACGGCGTGAACCTTGCCGCTGCGGGGTTTACGAATTTCACGCAAGACCACTTGGATTATCATGGCACGTTCGAGGCGTATTTTGACGCTAAAATGGGCCTTTTCACGCGGGTACTTCAGGATGATGGCGTGGCCGTTGTAAACCTTGATGATCCAAAAGGCTCCGAAGTCGCGATGATCGCGCAGGCCCACGGGCATGAACTGATCGGTGTCGGTAAGGATAAAGAGGCAGACCTGTGTTTGCTGGGTCAGCGTTTTGATGGCACGGGCCAAGACCTGTTGTTCAAATGGCATGATCGCCCATTCCAAGCACGGCTAAACTTGATCGGTGGGTTTCAGGCGGAAAATGTATTGCTTGCCGCCGGTCTTGTGATTGCGTGTGGTGAAGAACCGTCGCGGGTGTTTGACACACTTGGCGATTTGGAAACCGTGCATGGACGGATGCAATTGGCCGCAACACGGTCCAATGGGGCAGCGGTCTTTGTGGATTATGCCCATACCCCTGACGCCGTGGAAACCGCGCTAAAGGCAATGCGCCCGCATGTGATGGGCCGACTTGTGGCGGTGATTGGCGCGGGCGGGGATCGCGACACAACGAAACGCCCGTTGATGGGAAAGGCCGCGACCGAAAACGCAGATCTGGTGTTTGTCACCGACGATAACCCCCGTTCTGAGGATCCCGCAGTGATCCGCGCGGCTGTCATGGGCGGTGCACCCGACGCGATCGAGGTCGCAGATCGCGCCGAAGCCATTCTACGCGCGGTCGATGCACTTGCCCCGGGTGATGCGTTGTTGATCGCTGGTAAAGGCCATGAAACCGGTCAAATCGTTGGCGATACCGTTTTCCCATTTGATGATTGCGAACAAGCCAGCGTGGCCGTCGCGGCCCTAGAAGGAGACCGCGCATGACCCTTTGGAGCGCACAGGACGCAGCCACCGCAACAGGTGGGCGCGCAATTGGGGATTGGTCGGTCAACGGCATTTCCATCGACACGCGCACGATTGATGCGGGCGATTTGTTCGTTGCATTGAAAGCTGCGCGCGATGGGCATGAATTTGTGGCGCAAGCCTTGGGCAAAGGGGCCGGGGCCGCGTTGGTGACCCACGTTCCCGAAGGCGTCGCGCACGATGCACCGCTTTTGATCGTCGCAGATGTCCTAACTGCGCTTGAGGATTTGGGCTGCGCGGGTCGCGCCCGCACAGACGCACGCGTTGTCGCGATCACAGGGTCTGTGGGCAAAACATCCACCAAAGAAATGTTGCGAGATGTTCTTAGCGCGCAAGGGCGCACCCATGCGTCTGTGGCCAGTTACAACAACCACTGGGGCGTTCCGCTGACCTTGGCGCGCATGCCTGCGGACACGGAATTCGCCGTTATTGAAATCGGCATGAACCACCCGGGCGAAATCGCACCTTTGGCCGTCATGGCACGCCCGCATGTGGCATTGATTACCACAGTTGCCCCCGCACATATGGAAGCCTTTGAAAATATCGAAGGGATCGCCGTTGAAAAGGCGGCGATCCTACAGGGGCTTGAGGACGGCGGCGTTGCGATCCTGAACGCAGATATAGATACAGCGCATGTTCTGAAAAGCGCGGCTGAAAACCTTGGAGAACAGACGCTTTGGTTTGGTCAAACTGCGTCGGATTATATTTTGGATAAGATCGTCCTGCGCGGCAACACAACGGTGGTGCAAGCCCGCGCACAAGGCGCACCGCTGCTTTACAAAGTACAGACCGCTGGCCAGCATTTTGCGATGAATGGACTTGGTGCACTGGCGTGTGCGCAGGCCCTTGGCGCAGACCTAGCGCTTGCAGCGCAAGCTATTGCAAACTGGAAACCTTTCACAGGGCGCGGTGCACGCGAAGTGATAACGCTTGACGCCGCAGACGCACGTATGACGCTTGAACTGATTGATGACGCCTATAACGCCAATCCGACGTCGCTAAGTGCGGCTTTGGATGTGCTGGCTGCAGCCGAAGTGACCCATGACATTGGCCGTGTGTCTAAGGGCCGTCGCATAGCCTATCTCGGCGATATGAAAGAGCTTGGCAGTTCTGAAATCCAGATGCACCTAGCGGTCGCCGCATTGCCCAGCACAGCCGAAATCGATGTGATCCACTGCGTCGGTCCTTTGATGCGTCATTGCTACGACGCACTGCCAGAGACCAAACGCGGCCATTGGACCGAGACAAGCACAGAAATGGCTACACAGGTTGGACGCGATCTGGATGCGGGCGATGTGGTGTTGGCCAAAGGTTCGCTTTCGATGGGCCTTGCGCGCGTGGTAGACGCGGTTCGTAAATTGGGCCATACGCCTTCAAAAGACGCCTAAAAGGATGATGTGTAAATGCTGTATTGGTTAACCGAGCTTTCTGACGGAGGCGATTTTTTCAACCTCTTTCGTTACATCACCTTTCGCGCAGGCGGCGCGTTCCTGACAGCGCTGATCTTTGGTTTCGTCTTTGGAAAGCCGCTTATTAATGTCCTGCGGCGTCGCCAAGGTAAGGGCCAACCGATCCGTTACGATGGTCCCGAGGGGCATTTCGCTAAAGCCGGAACGCCCACTATGGGCGGTCTTTTGATCGTGGGGGCTTTGCTGACCTCTACCTTGCTTTGGGCGCGTTTGGACAATCCCTTTGTGCTGATATGCCTATTTGTTACAATGTCTTACGGCGCTATCGGCTTTGCGGATGACTACGCCAAAGTGTCCAAACAAAACACTGCTGGCGTGTCTGGCAAAATCCGCCTTGGTCTGGGGTTTTTGATAGCTGCTATCGCGGGCTACTGGGCCGCGCAGTATCATCCAGCAGAGCTGCAGAACCAGCTTGCCCTACCGATCTTCAAGGATACGCTGATCAACCTCGGTTATCTTTTTGTACCCTTTGCCGTGATCGTAATCGTGGGTGCCGCCAATTCTGTTAACCTGACGGATGGTCTTGATGGACTGGCGATCATGCCCGTGATGATCGCGTCCGGTACATTGGGCGTCATCGCCTATGCAGTAGGTCGAGTAGATTTCACCGAATATCTGGACGTGCATTATGTCCCCGGTACAGGCGAAATTCTGATCTTTACAGCAGGCATCTTTGGCGGCGGCCTAGGTTTCCTTTGGTACAACGCCCCGCCCGCGGCGGTCTTTATGGGCGACACTGGATCGCTCGCCCTAGGCGGTGCTTTGGGTGCGATTGCGGTTTCGACGAAACACGAATTGGTGCTGGCTATTGTCGGCGGTCTTTTCGTGGTCGAGGCCCTCTCGGTCATCATCCAAGTGCTCTATTTCAAGCGCACAGGTAAGCGCGTTTTCCTTATGGCCCCGATCCATCACCATTACGAGAAAAAGGGCTGGGCCGAGCCAACCATCGTCATCCGTTTCTGGATCATTTCGCTGATCTTGGCGATGATCGGTTTGGCAACATTGAAGGTGCGTTAAGATGCTATCAGGTGTTTGCATTGGTGCGAATGATCTCGCCAAAGCAGGTGCCTTTTATGACGCTATTCTGGGCACGCTGGGAATGACGTGTGTGCTGCGCGAAGAATTTGAACGTGGATACGCAGGCCCCGACGGGCGCATCACAGTTTTCGTTGTGTCGCCCTATAACGATGAGCCCGCGAATTTTGGCAATGGCACGCAGTTCATGTTTTACGCAGCTGACCAAGACGCTGTTAATCGCTTTCACAAAACCGCACTGGCCTTTGGCGGAAACGATGAAGGCGCGCCTGGCCCTCGCGGATATCATCCTGATTATTACGGTGCATATGTGCGTGATCTTGACGGCAACAAATTGAATGTTTCTATCAGCCTAGAAAGCCGATGAACGCCACCATTTAGGAGCAATCCCATGATTCCAGTGCAAGGTTACAAAGGCGCGCGCGTTGGCGTGTTGGGGTTGGGACGCTCTGGACTGTCCGCTGCACGTGCGTTGCGCGAAGGCGGTGCGACGCCGATCTGTTGGGATGACAATGAAGCTGCGCGTGCCATCGCTGAAGGCGAAGGTTTTGAGGCGGCCAAGTTGACGGGACAAACTCTGGCGGAACTTGATCTGCTGATCGTTTCGCCGGGTATTCCGCATCTTTATCCAACACCGAACCCTGTCATCAAAGAAGCGCTTGAAAAGGGCGTTCCAGTGGACAACGATATCTCGCTGTTCTTCCGATCGTTTGCGACGCAGGACTGGGACAACCTAGATGTGACCCCGCGCGTGGTGGCTGTGACGGGATCGAATGGGAAATCGACCACCTCTGCCTTGATCCACCACGTGTTAGAACACACAGGCCGTGCCACGCAGCTTGCAGGCAACATCGGGCGCGGGGTGCTCGATATTGATCCTGCGATTGATGGTGAAGTCGTGGTGCTAGAGCTGTCGTCCTACCAGACAGACCTTGCACGTTCCCTAACGCCCGACATCGCGGTTTTTACGAACCTCTCGCCTGATCATCTTGATCGCCACCACGGCATGGGCGGTTATTTCGCCGCCAAACGCCGCCTGTTCGCAGAGGGCGGACCAGAGCGCGCGATCATTGGTGTGGACGAAGATGAGGGGCTGTATCTGGCCGGACAAATGGCCGAGGGTCCGCAGGATGATCGCGTGATACGTGTGTCTGTCGAACGTAAACTGACAGATTTTGGCTGGACTGTATTCGCCAAGAAGGGCTTTCTGGTCGAGCATCGCAAGGGGCGTCAGATCGGCTCCATCGACTTGCGTCCTATCAAGGGTTTGCCCGGTTCGCACAATCACCAGAACGCCTGCTGTGCCTATGCTGTGTGCCGCACGCTGGGCCTTGCCCCGCGCGTGATTGAGGCGGGCTTTGCGACGTATCCGGGATTGCCGCATCGCTCCCAGATCGTGGCAGAGGCGGGGGGTGTGACCTATGTGAATGACAGCAAAGCAACCAACGTGGACAGCGCGGCCAAGGCCTTGGGGGCGTTCAAAAAGATCCGCTGGATTTGTGGCGGACTTGAAAAAGAAGGCGGCGTTGATGCACTGTCGGCTGCAGCTGGCGAGGTTTTGAAAGCCTACGTGATCGGGCGTGAGGCGCCTTCGTTCGCGATGCAGCTGTCGGGCGTCGAAACAGTCGAAACAGAGGTCTGCACGTCCATGGAGGTCGCCGTTGCCCGCGCGATGGAGGATGCGGAGGCGGGCGAGACGGTTTTGCTGGCCCCGGCTGCGGCGAGTTTTGATCAGTATGATAGCTTCGAGAAGCGCGGCGATCACTTCGCGGAACTGGTGAAGGCAGGGTTGGGTCTATAGGCATCGGATGTTTCGCGCGCGAAACATTTGTTGTTTGTTAAAAAAGAGTTAAGGAGATCGTGCGTCGCGTGGGGGATTATTCACCTTGCACGTGCAGCGCCGCACTCGCATGTTTGGAATATGATTGCAGCAAAAGACATTTCTGACAGCGACAGCCTTGAAGAATGGTTGACGGAATGGCCCAAGAGCCAAGGGATGAGCGAAGCAGAGGCGCGGCAAGTTGCGGTGCAGATTGCACACCGGGCCGCGATGCGGGTTTTGCCGATTGCTTGGGAGTGGTATCAATCCAAGGCCGCAAGAGAGTATGGTGGTTCCTCTGTCGCGGGCTTGGCGGCTGCACTCTATCCCGATTTAGCTTTCTCCTGCGATGTGCTTCAATATAGTCAGTCTCGCTACGGAAGTAGGCCTATGATAGAGGCGCGCCGGATCGGGGATTGCGCAAAAAACTATAATTGGCACAACACGACCCAAATTGTGCAGGCAGCGATTTCCAGCAGAGCAGCTGCGTACGCCAGCTGGTCGCAGGATTATCCAGCAGCAGTTCAGGATGCTCTGGATGCAATTGCATCTTCGTTACTGGTGAGTCACAAAACCAATGAACTTTGGAGCGAAATTTCGTCCGATTTAACAAAGTTGACCCAAAGTGGTTTCTCGAACCATCTTGGAAAACTCTGGAACGATCACCCAAATGAATTTGACTTCAAGGCAAAAGAAATTCTCAGTAGTTTGCCCGTCAATTCCTTTTGGCGGAGTTGGTACGAGGCAAAGCTTCAAGGCGAGCATTTTCCAAATGGAGTTGTTGACGAGTTATTAAAGTTAACGGAAGAGCATTGGAGTCTACCCGATGATC
>Ga0233426_10002817_pt1 | contig 14220 bp, 13 predicted proteins | sample SI_118_April2016_6_FD_179875 | JGI IMG/M metagenome (GOLD analysis project Ga0233426, IMG submission 179875) | Seawater microbial communities from Saanich Inlet, British Columbia, Canada - SI_118_April2016_10_MG | ecosystem: Environmental > Aquatic > Marine > Inlet | place: Canada: British... | reverse complement strand
TGGTTGTGCTTTTGGTATGGGTGGGTCAGCTTCAATACAGTCTAAAGAAAAAAAAATATATGGGCATGATGGGCTAATGGGAAATCAAGTACCTATAGGAGTCGGCGCATGTTTTGCAAGCAAACTGCCAACAATAGTATTTGTTGGTGATTCCGCTGCTGAGGAAGATTATTCATTAAGTGCAATAGGATGGGCTTCCACAAAGAAATTACCAATTCTATTTATAGTTGAAGATAATAATCTTTCTATACTAACCGAAAAAAAAGTTAGAAGAAATTGGGAAATGCATGATGTTGCGAATGGCATGAAAGTAAAAAGTTTTAATATTTCTGATGATCCTATGGTTATCCATAAACATCTAGAAAATTCCTTTGATGAGCCTATGCTATTGAATATAAATACAATAAGGAAATTTTGGCATGCCGGAGCAGGAACTGACGGAGAAAATTTTGATAGATATGAAGATGAAATGAAATTTTTTGGTGACGAGGGAAAAAAAATTGACGAATATAATAAAAACTTGGTATTGGAAGCATGGAAAAAACAGTTAGGGAAACTATAAAAGAAATAGTTAGGGTTCATCTTGTTGAAGAAAAGAGCATGTGCTTTGGCCAATGTCTGACAGCTGTGGGTTGGGTTGGTGGAACTTTACCAGAGTTATACGAAGAAGATGGAATGATAGAAGTCGCAACTTCAGATGTTGCAAATGGTGGTTTTGTAGTAGGCGCTGGTTTAAAAGGAATACGCCCTATATATGTAGTTAGATACCAAGGTTTTCAATGGTACAACGCTCCTATAATAGTTAATTACGCTTGTAAGAGTAAAGAAATTTGGGATGTACCTTGCCCAATCTTCATAAGAAGTATCGCAATGGAGGGAGCAATTGGTCCAGTGGCAGGATCCTCACATCACTCTTTATTTCAAAGAATGCCAGGAAGTAAGATAATATCGCCAATGACACCTAATGAATATAAGTATGCATATGATGAGTTTATGAAAGATGATGATGTGTATTATATTTCTGAACATCGAAGAAGCTATGATAATACTAAGGAAATGCAAAATGTAATCAAAGAGAATGCGGATTTTACTTTATTTCCAATATCAATAACACGTTTTGATGCTGAGAAGGCTAGGTTAATATTAGAAGAACAGGGTTATAAAATTAATATAATACATCAGTTGTGGATCAAGCCTTTTGAATTTAAAGATGAATGGAAAAAAGCTTTAAATGATAGTAAATATGGTGGAATGGTACTTGATGATGATTACGAAGAAGGTGCGGCATCAAGCATTGCACACACAATGATGATATCAGCTAATAAAAAAGTTCATACTATGGGATTAGATCATAGGACAGCAGGTTTTCATCCAGACGTAGATAACTTGCCTCCAACACCAGATGCTATTGTTAACAGAGTTAAATCAATAATAAACGGAAAATAATATAAAATTATGTTTAAAAGTAAAAATGTTTTAGTGACTGGCGGAAGCGGGATGATAGGAAGACAGCTAGTTTCTTTATTATTAGCTGAAAAGGCTAATGTCCATGTAGCAGATTTAAATAAACCTATAAATATGTCAGATAATATTAATTTTCATAATATAGATTTAAAAGATTTTGGTAGTTGTAAAGAGGTCTGCAAGGGAATGGACTACGTGTTTAATTTAGTCGGTATTAAGTGTTCCCCACAAGTTTGCCTAGAAAGACCTGCAGATATAATGGGACCTATGCTTCAGTTTAATACAAATATGCTAGAGGCCGCAATGTTATCTGATGTTAAATGGTATTTGTATACAAGTACTGTTGGGGTATATGAGCCTGCTGAAATATTACATGAAGATGATGTTTGGAAAACTCAACCTTCTAAAAACGATTGGTATGGCGGTTGGGCAAAAAGAATGGGTGAATTACAATGCCAAGCTTATGAAAAACAATTTGGAGAAGGTAGATGTTCTATTGTCAGGCCAGCAAATGTGTATGGTCCATATGATAATTTTAATCCACAAAATGCTATGGTGATACCATCCCTAATAAGAAAAGCACATGATAATGATATTCTTGAAGTTTGGGGAGACGGTTCACCAATAAGAGATTTTATACATTGCAGAGACGTAGCCATAGGGATGATTCATTTAGTAAAAAATAAAGTTACAGATCCGGTGAATTTAGGAAGTGGCTCCGGCATAGCAATTAAGCAGATTGCAGATATAGTCTCAAAAAGATTTGGCAAAAAAATTCTATGGTTATCAGATAAACCAATGGGTGATCGAAGAAGAGTATTTGATACAACAAGAGCAGAGAAAAATGGCTTCAAAATAAATATTAGTCTTGAAGAAGGTATAAATGAAACTATAGATTGGTTCTTAGAAAATAAAGAAATAATAGATGAGAGATATAATGTCTTTAAATAAAGTATTAATTACAGGATCAAGTAGTGGATTAGGTAATTATATGGCTTTATATTTTTCAAAAAAAGGACACGATGTTTTGCTGCATGGAAGAGATGAAATAAAATTAAAAGATACTAAAAATAAGATTATAAAAAATAATGTTAAAGCCGAGTACATCATTTCTGATTTATCAGAAAAACAGGGTGTTCAAGAACTATGTAAAAAAGCAAAAAGTGAAAATATAAAAATACTAGTAAACAATGCAGGAATAATATGTCCCAATTTACCATTTGAAAAAATTAATAATGAAATAATTGATCAAATGATACTTGTAAATTTAATTGCTCCAATAAAAATTATAAATTCCATATCAGATAATTTAGAACAAGTTATAAATATAAATTCAATGGTTGGGCTAGAGGCAAAAAAAAATAGAACTTTATACGCGGCAGGAAAGTGGGGGCTTAAAGGATTTTCCGATAGCCTAAAACAAGAAGAAAAAATATATAAAATATTAGATGTGTATCCAACTAACATAAAGACGTGGCCTGATAGAGAAAACTCAATGGAAATTGAATATGTATTAGAGAAAATATATCAGGCAATGCTAGATTCTAAAAGTGAATTAATACTTGATGGTAGAAAATGATATGTATAACATAGCAGATTTTTATAAAAATGGATATTTTATAGTCGATGATTTTCTTGAAGAATCTTGCTATAAGAAATTATTAAATAAATTTAAAAAAGAGTCTGAATGGACTAGAATAGATCAAGTTAGAGATCATTATAAAAAAGGTGGTCCATTTGAAATGAATTCTAAATACTTTCCTAATAGAGACGAAGAGTACTATTTGCAGGGGTGGAGAGCAAAAAGGCTTGAGAAAAATGTTTCTTGGCGAAAAGATTATCATGATATATTTCTATCAAAAATAAGTAAGTTATTTAAAAATGAGATAAAAAATGACACGACATATATTCTAAAATATATGAAAGATGATTTTTCAAGAATACATGTTGATGACCTACGTGGAGATGTTGACAGAGTAGATATAAGTATTCTATATTATTTATGTGATGAATGGATTTGGGACTGGGGTGGAATACTTATGATAGCAAAAAGTACAATATCTGAAGACATGCATGCAATAATGCCAAAAAATAATAGAATAGTTTTTATAAATAATCAAAAAAAACTTCCACATTGCGTTACTCCAGTAACCAAATATGCAAAAAAAGATAGATTTGCAATAGCATCTTTTATAGGATGTAACAAACCTTTCTAATAATATTAAAAAATAATGATTGCATCGATTCTAATAAATTCAAAAAACCCAAAAAACCTTGAAAAAGTCTTTAATTCTTACGTGAGTAAAGCGTCAGACAAATCCAGTTTCGAAATAATTGTCAATATAAATAGTGATGATCATAAAACAAAAAACTTTTTGGAAAGTCAAATAAAAAAAAAATTTTTTAAGTTAAAATACATTTCTTCTTATGAAGGTGATTATTTTTCAGGACATATAAATAATAATAATATGCTCAAAGAAGTAAGTGATGAATCATATTTTATCTCTTGTACAGGCGATAGAGTTTTAAATACTACAAAGTTTTGGGATGATGAATTAAGAAAATATATAAATTATTTTGACGACCAATTTTTTAGAATTAAATGCTCATCTCATAAACATAGAAAATATTTTGATTATTGGGAATGTTGTTTTGCACCGTCAAATATTACTTTTACAACACAAAAATTAATAAAAATAAATAATGACCTATCACCATGTTTTTCTCATGATGCATTTCAACAGTGTGTTTTTTACTATTTAGAAAAGCATGATAATTTTAATGCAAATCAAATTAATAGAGACATTATCTCAAATAATTTATCATTTGTAGGTGATACGCCAGAAGAGAAAAGCGAGGAAGATTTATACAGAAGAATTAATGGTCAGTTAAAAGCATGGGATATACTGACTTCAGCAAAAATTCAAAAAGAAGCTTTTAAGAGGGCTATGATAATAAAAGCAAATATAATTTTTTTTAAAGATATTGATAATTTTGATATTTTCGATACTGGAACTAAAATTTGTATTAAAAATAAATCATCTGGTGTAGTTACTAAATATAGTTATAGCGTTAATAGAATAATAATATTAATAAATAATTTTTTTAGAAAGTTATCTTATTTAAATTATTGTGGTGCTGGTTTCAAAGAGGACTCTCAGCCACATATATTTTCAATTTTTTGGTACCTAGATTTTAGGTATAGATTTTTTAGAGGTATTAAAGATGTATATAATAAGTATTTTTCATAATAGTGGGTATAGGAAATGAATAAAGAGAAAAAAAATTTTTATGATGATAATGGGTATGTGATTCTTGAGAAAATTTTTAGCGATTCAGAAGCAGAAACTTTTAATAGTTTTATTAGAAGACATGCTAATGATGCTTTTGCAGCTATAATAAATCCTGATAGATATGAATCCCTTTTAGAGCAAGACAAAAGACCTAAATCAGATCTTACATTAAAGGAGATTAAAGAGACTTCAAGTATGGCAAGAGCTATTATGACTGACAAAAAAATGTCTGATATATTAAATTTTTTTCATGAAAAAAAATCTGTAGCTTTAAGTAGTCAATTTATTTTTAAAGAAGCATATTCTGATTACAGCTCCCAAGCATGGAAACCTCATCAAGATAATTTTTATCCAAAATCAAAAAATGCTGCTTATGTAACTTTAAATTGGTTTTTAAAAGATGCAGATAAAGAAAATGGCACCATATACTGTTATCCTGGTTCACACAAGCTTGGTTTACTGCCCGCAGAAAACAACATAAGTTTTAGAGAGAAAGTTGGTAGTAATCCAGGTAGTGAATGTCAGATACCCAAAGAGTTCTTAGAAAAGAAAACTGATATAATAATTCCTGGAAATTCTATAGTAATTCTAAATGGAAATTGCATTCATGGATCTTATCCAAATAATTCTGATAGGTCGAGACCATGGTATTCATCGTGTTATATATCTGAGGGGGAAGATTTTTTAGTTGGAAATAGCAGTAAACGAAAAGAAATAAAACTTTCTTAAGTTAAATATTAATTAATATTAAAGAGTTCACTAGATATAGTTGCATCAATACCTATGTATTCAAAAAAATCTAAAAATTATTTTTCAAAAAAATAGTTCTCAACTATTCCACATATTAATTGACCAATTGCTATATGCATCTCTTGAATATGGTTCGTTTCTTTACTTGGTGCGTTTATACTGACATCTGATAAGTCAGATAGCTCTGCATTATTTTCTCCAGTTACACCAATGACATATATTCCAAGATCTTTTGCTTTTTTAGCTGCCTCAATTACATTTTTACTTGCACCACTAGTTGATGTTGCGTAAAGAACGTCATTCTTGTTACCAATACCTTCAAGTTGCCTTGAAAAAACCTTATCATAGCCATAATCATTACCGATAGCTGTTATAGCAGATGTATCGACTGTTAAAGACATGGCCGCTAAGGGGTCCCTATTTAATTTGTATCTACCCATAAGTTCTGCAGCTAAATGTTGAGAATCTGCAGCGGAGCCACCATTCCCACAAAATATAATTTTATTATTATTTTTTAAGGCTTTGATGATAATGTTGGCAGATTTTTCTATATTATTAGATTCCCTATCTAATAACTTAAAGTTCATTGAAGCTTGATTTAAATAATCAGTGATAACTTTTTTCATTTTATTTCCAACTTATATAGATTTTTTAAGAATATACCATATCTATATAATAAATAATACTTTATCGCAATAAAGTGTTTAGAATATATTCCTCGTAAGATCTTTTAATTCCTTCTTCAAGAGACAATGTGTGTTTCCATTTAAGCTTTTTTAATTTTTCATGACATAATATTTTTCTTTTTATACCATCTGGCTTCTTTTCATCAAAAATTATAACTCCTTTATAGCCAACAATTTTCTTAATTAATATTGCTAGTCTTTTAATGGTAATTTCTTCACCTGTACCTAGATTAATTGGAGTATTGTCTTTATAATTTTTCATTATATGAATAATTCCATCAGCCATGTCATCAACATGAATAAATTCTCTTTTTACCTTTCCTGTGCCCCATATTGTTACACTTTTTTTGCCATTATTTTTTGCATCATGAAATTTTTTTAGCATTGCAGGCACAACATGGTTTTTAGCTTCATCGTAGCAATCATTTGGCCCATAGCTAGCAGCTGGTATTATGGAAATATGAGAAGTATTAAATTGCTGGTTTAACATCTGTATCATTTTTAACCCAACAATTTTTGATATTCCATATCCTTCATTTGTCTCTTCTATTTTACCATCTAAAATTGAATCTTCTTTAAACGGTTGTTCACCATTTCTTGGGTACATACAACTTGCACCTAAGAATATAATTTTATTGCAGTTATTCTGATGTGCAGCATTAATTATATTTAAGTTAATCATTGAATTTTGATATAAAAATGTAGCAGGTATTTTTGAATTTAATTGTATTCCACCAACGAGCGCAGATGTAATTATTATTGTGTCTGGTTTATTTTTTATGACCCAGTTGCCAACTTTCTTTTGATTAGTTTGATCAAGTTTATTTTTTTTTGTAACCAGCACCTCATATTTATCTATACTCGATAGTCTTTTCACTAAAGCCTTGCCAACCATGCCATTTCCAGTAATCCAAACTTTATTTTTCTTCATTATAAAGCATCCAAACTAATGCTGCTGTAGCGTATGTTAAGCCTTTAAATTTATCGCCAAGTAGTCCTTTTTTTACTGATTCTTTCGATAACCACATTATTTCAGGATTTTCTATATCTATACTCTTTGGTGCTGATACCTTCGAAATATTTTTTATAGATAGCATGCTTAGTTCTGAAAACATATAGCTACCACTAACCACATATTTTTTTAGTAATTTACAAAATCTAAATTCATAACCGAGTTCTTCCATAACCTCTCTTTTTGCTGCTTCCTCTAAACTTTCATTATTTTCGATACCACCAGCAGGGAAAGTATAAGAAACTTCACCAAGACCATGTCTATATTCATTGTAAACTAATAATTCTTTTTCTTTATTTTCAATTAATAGCATAACAGCATTATTTACTTCTATTCTATGATAGTCATCTATAATTTTACCGTTAGGAAGCTCAATAGTATCCTTGCTTATTTTAATATATGGGCTACCATCATAAACTTGCTCCCTAGATAGCAATTTCCAAATTTTATTTGAGGTCATATAAAATTTAACTCCTTCTCATGAATATATAATATATTATAACTCCAGGAACGGAAAATATCATATTAAAAATTCTAAAAATAAAATAAACAGATGCGTAGTGTAATAAAATATTACTATTTAATAAATACATAATTTGTGAAAAAGCAGCTTCACCAACTCCAATATTCCCAGGTGAAAGAGGAATGACGCTAATAATTTGAACAGCTAAACTAGCAATTAAGTTATTGAAAAAGGTTGTGTCCTGAGAAATTATGTACAAGGATATAAGGTATAAAGCGTAACCAATAATAAATTGAAGAATTATTGCAATAATTAAATTTATTAATAAATTTTTTGTAGCTTTTCTATAAGAAAAAAGAACTTTGAAGGTCTTTGCAATGAGTTTTATTTTTTTATTTTTATATTTATAGAGGTATAAAAGAATCTTCTTATTCACTCTTCTGCTGTTTAAGCACTTTCTTGAGAATAAAATAAGCGAAATTAAAAATATGAATAGGAATATATAATATAAATTTAAATTTACGCTATTAATATAATTGTTTTGTACAGATATATTGTTTAATGTGAAAATATTAGGTAAGAAAAATGCAATTATTATTAGCATAGAAAATAAACCAATTAATCTATCAATAACTACAGATAAACTAATGCCAATTTTATTATCTTTATCTTTTATAATATATATTGTTTTTACAACGTCACCAGCAACGCCAAACAATATATAGTTTAATGCGTAGCCAAGATAATATGCTTCAAATACTTTTCTAAAAGATATAGATCCATTTTGGATTTTTAATAGAAAGTACCATTTAAATGTCCCCAAAATAATTACAGCTACAATAAGTACAAATAGTTTTAATATTAATGATGCATTTAAGGTAAAAAAAACTGAAAAATCTAAAAAATTATATTTACTGAGTAGAAATATTGATCCTAAAGCAATAAATATTTTTAAAATTACGTTAATTTTCATTAATTTTGTTTACAAGATTTGTATTAATTAACAAGCACCCTTCAATTTCTTCATTTTTTATTGACAGCATACTTAAGCACTCTATTTTTTTATAATTAAAATCCTTACTTAATTTATTTGAGAAATAAAAAATCATTAAGTCAGAGTAAAATTTATTTTGTGGAAACTTTGCTTCTTTTTTATCTAAAATAAATTTTTGATGATACTCTTCTGTAATATTCATTGAGCCATATGGATTAACAATAAATATTGCATGAACATCCTTTATTCTTTTTTCTGTCCATTCTATATTATAAGTATCAAGAATAACTGGCAAAGAAGTGATGTATGTTTTATTTGCTTTTAAGCTATTTAGTAAGCTTGCAGTAAAAATATCTTCTTTCACTCCTGGGTATAAATATGATAAATCAACATTTGTAAAATTATATTTTTTTGAGTTTTTATATATAAGTTCTATTATTTTGACATCCATAGATTTATTAGTGATTGGTTTTCTTAAATCTCCAGAAATAAATTTATTTATTGAGATATTTGTAATTAATGTACCTATTGAGAAATATATATTTTTTCGCCAATTATTATCAACAACAGTCGAGGTTGAAGTATAAAATATAGAAAAACTTTGTAATATTATTAGTCCTATTATGAATGTTAAAAACAATTTTCTAATTTTTTCAATAGATATAGTATAGCAAATACATATCATTATAATTAATATATAGGCTATAGCGAACCTTCTAGGTGTAGATGCTATTGATATTGAAAATAATATTAGAGGAAAAATTGTTGGTAAAAATAAATACATAAATATTTCTTTACGAGTTTTAATTTTATTTTTAAATTTATAAAATAGCGCGGTAATAGATAAAAGAAAAAATATTATGTATGGCAGTGCGCCCATATTTAATAAAAAATCATTGTAAAATTTAATAAAAACTTCATTTATGGAATTTAACTGGATGAAAGAACTATTAATATTCGTAACTTGAGCTATATCACCAAACTGTGTTCTGTATATCCATGAAAAAAGATCTCGCCACGAATCCAGCAACCAAATAAACATTATAAAAGGTAATAGTGTGAATATTATTAATGCATACGTATTATTTTCTTTTTTATAATTTAATATGTAAAAATATAGGTATTTTATTTCTGATAAAATTTTAGGAATATAAATTACAAGCGTAAAAATAATTATAGCTTTAAATAGTATTTCGTAGTAATTATGAGCGTTTATGGCATCTATTGAATCCCAATTTCCTCTATATATGCCATTTGCAACAATATCAATATTAATTCCCGACATTGACAAGATTAAGACAAATGAAGCAATAATTTTTATTATTAAATATATTAATTTTAATGAAAATATTTTATTTCTATATCCAACGTAGAAGAAAAATATAATAATAGGCATTAACTGTGTAAGTGACATTAATGGCCTTATTGTGAAAGCTAATAACATTGCAATTAATGCATAAATCGATTGTTTTTTTATGGCCATACTTCTTGAGGAGTATAAATGGTATATAGTTGCGAGGATAGCTGGTGTTAATCCAACTTCTGCAAACAATAAGGTTCCGCCGGGGAAAAAAGATGAAGATAATAATCCAATTGAGGTAGCGCTCAATAAACAAGATGTTTTGCAATCTGAAATTATTCTAAAAATATAGTAAGCGTAGATAATTATGAATGATAAGCATAATATATGTACACAAGCTGCAGTAAATAAAATATTATTATTTGAAATTAGCATGAAGGGGAAAAGTATCAAATGAAATGACAATGGTCTAAATGGTTTTCCTGCGTATAGTTCATAAATACCTCTAAATATTTCACCTTCATAAAAATAATTAGAAATTACTCCAGACGCACCAATGAAATCATTTGCATCTGCATTAGGTAAACCAGAGTTATTTATTTGCCATATAATCATTAATATAGCTGGTAAAATTAAAGCAAAAAAAGAATTTTTTAAGTCAGATGTATTTTGTATAGTATTTTTAATAGTTTGCAACATAGGTTTTCCAAATTTTATATAATTATTTTAAATATTTTTTTAATATAAAGTCTTAAAATTATAATGGATATTGATATCCCAGCTTTTAGAACATTTAGTTTATTGTCTGTAATCGCTTCGCCACCAATCCTCTTGTGTTCGGTGCCAGGTATTTCAAAATACTTATAATTCATAAGATTGCCATACGCTGAAATAAGAGGCTCGAAAATATGGCCTGTAGACAAGTATTTAATAAATAATGGTTCTCTAACTATTGATACTTTATAACCTCTATACATTGTAAGCGCATCGGTAACAGGAAATTTTCCTAAATATCTGATCATCTTAGAGAACATCCAGTTCCCAATACCAGTTATTAGAGTGTCGTCTTCAGAAACAGCATCATTCAAATATCTAGAAATCACAACTATGTCGTACCCTTCATTAATTTTTTCTACAATCTGAGGTAATTCTTCAGGAGTGCAATTATTATCTGGACTAAATTCTATAATATACTCAGTTTTTACTAAGCTAACAGCCTCAATCATTGCTGCCGTCAAACCTTTGCTATATTGTGTTATAAGCTTAATACCATCTATACCTTTAATATATTCAACGGTCCCATCAGTTGACTGCGCATCTATTACTAATATTTCTTCAAATAGCGATTTATCAATTCTAGGTATCATTAATTGAATACCATCAATCTCATTAAACGTTGGTATAATTAAAGTAATTTTTGGATTATTTTTCATTTTTAAAATGGTGGGTTATTAATTTTTAAAAAACATTTTTTTTCTTTTAAAATGCAACTCATTCATATCAATAATGATGGTGTTTGAGGCAAAATTCTTTTTTGGATTTTCATGACTTAAATTATATTTAGTAACATCATCTACCGAAGCTAACATTCCCCAAACAGACGAAATTAATATACCATTATTATCCCAACCAAATACCTTATGTTTTCTAATAGTCTTTATATCATATTGTCTTAAGGAATATATACACGCCGATATTAACCAGTTATGAGAATAGTTTGTTGAAACGTTATAATCATTATCTGGAACATATTCTTTGATATTAGGGTTTCTGATAATAATTATTGTTGGCTTATTACCAGACTCAATAACTTTCAAAACCTTTTCCTCAATATTTTTTCTTATATGATTCATTTCTAGAGTTACTGGCCCGACAATAAAATAATTTAAATAAAAATTACATTGATAAATTCCAAAAAATAAAACGAATAAAAAAGTAAAATTTCTTAGCTTGCTAAGGAAAGATAGCATTTTGAAAGATAATATTTCATTGAAAGACCACATCATTATATACAAAATAAATGGCATAGTAACGGCAAAATATCTATTAGTCATAGTTGTCCCAAAAAAATCACCATTAATCACGTTTACTCTTAAAGGAAGAGCTGGCATATAAGTAAAGATTAATAATATTAAAGTAATAATTAAAATGGTTAAAATATTAATAAATATTTTTTTAAAATTATCTTCTTTTTCTAAATATCGTAAATTTGAACTTTCATTATTATTTGTATTTTTAAAAAAACTATGTTTTTTATTTTTTTTATTTTTTTTATTTAACACACGCTCTTTAATTACGAGGGCAAAGATAAAAGATGATAGCGTAATTAAGAAAGTATAAAAAATTCCTGTATTGTAAATCCTAAAAAAAAAGAAGTTTGTAGATAATTCTATATTTGTATTATCCACTATATTTGGAAATAACTGAAAAATATTCAAAGAATATTTTAACATATTTAAAATATGATGAATCTTATTCATAACGTCAAAATCAAAATGAATACTTCTTATATATCCACCATGCACTTTTTCACCTATGTCCAAATACATATTGACTGATTTAGCCATTAACAAATAAGCAAGCATAATAATAATTATGAAAAATGTTGCTTTGAACATAAATTTATATATTTGCTTTTTAGTAAAATTATCTCTATGTATGTTAGAAATATAAAAAATAAATAAAAATAGAAAATAAAACATCATAGTTATTGCGTAATTCATAGACCCTGCTAACAATAAAATACCACTCAAAATTATATATCTTGTTGCCATTCTAGGATTATTTGTTTCCATTTTTGCCTTATAATATAAAATAAAAGCAATTTGTCCCATCAGTGTAGTTATTATCATTCCATTGTATCCAGCTGTTGCTGTATGTAATTGGCTGGCAATCAAGCAAAATGAAATTATGGAGAAAGATAGTGCAAATATCTTATTTTCAGATGAAATTCTAATTTGCCACTGATAAGTTAAGTATGAGCAAATTGATAGTAATAATATATTGAAAAATCTTACAAATTTAGCATTCTCAATATTTATACTTATATAATCTGTGATTATGAGAATTAAACCTCCAACAGGTCTAAACAGCTCCCAAATTGCATTATAATACTCAGGATGTCCTTGAAATTGAAAATATAACGAATTCCTGCTCCAAAATGTTGCGTTCCAATCATCTTGCCTCAAGTAATCACTTATAAGAACAGGGAAATGGGCCACTAGAAGACATGCTAAAATTATTATATAAACACATAGCGAACTATCAAAAATTTTTTTTACTAACGACGGCTCTTTAAAAAATTTTTTTATATATAAATTATTTCCACCTAAAATCCTATTTGCAAATAATTCACTAAACTTTGACATTTTCCTTCCACCATTTTATGGTTTTAATTATACCGTTATCAATTTTAGTTTTTGGGAACCATCCCAGTTCTTTTTTAGCTTTTTTAGTATTTAAAAACATATTAAATGGAATGGATGGCATTGCTTTGTTGAATTGAATCTTTATATCTTTGCCTGATAGTTTTATTATTTTTTCGCATAATTCTTTTACAGTAATTGGTGTTCCTGAGCCACAATTATATATTTCATATTTTGATTTTTGTTTTTTAATTGCTATTTTAATGAAATCAACAAGATCATCTGCATACAAAAAATCTCTTATTTCTTTACCTGTACCCCAAACTTCAAGAGTATTTTTAGCTTTCATAACTTTTGTAATGGTTGCTCCAAAAACATGGCTTTTATCTAAGTCATATTTGTCATGAGGGCCATATATATTTGAATGTCTTATGATAGTAAATTTAGTGTCACTTAGCATGGAGTAAAATTTAGCTATTTTTTCAAGGTATACTTTAGTTTCACCAGCACCTTTATATTTGTCTATAATTTTTCCAGTATAGTCATTTTCTTTTGTAGCTTTCTTTGATGAAGGGTACATGACTGTGCAACTTGGAAAAATAAAATGTTTAACTTTGTGGGTATAGCTAGATCTAAATATATAAGAATTTATTACAGCATTATCCGTAACATGAATATATGGCTTAGAAACAATATCTTTGGATCCCGATGTTGTGGCCGCAGCCTGAATAACTATATCCATACCTTTTATTAATTTATCAACAGATTTTGGGTTCTTCAAATCTGCTTTATGCCATTTAACATTGCTAGGAGTCTTATAAGCAGGTCTTTTGAATCGAACAGCATGAATCTCATAATTTTTATTTGCCGCTAATCCAAGTGTAATATTTTTA
>Ga0233426_10002816_pt1 | contig 14221 bp, 15 predicted proteins | sample SI_118_April2016_6_FD_179875 | JGI IMG/M metagenome (GOLD analysis project Ga0233426, IMG submission 179875) | Seawater microbial communities from Saanich Inlet, British Columbia, Canada - SI_118_April2016_10_MG | ecosystem: Environmental > Aquatic > Marine > Inlet | place: Canada: British... | reverse complement strand
CAAATGCCGCGCCGAGGAGGAGCATTTTTGCGCGTATCATTTCGCAGTGATGCGGCCATCAAGGTAAGGTGTGTAGCCACCTGAATTTGCCATATATTCCGCTAGAACATCGGCAACATCTGGGCCGTAATCATAGACGTTTGCAGCATCGCGGAACATTTTATAGCCGTCACCGCCGCCGCGCACATAGTTGTTGGACACGACGCCGTAGGTGGCCGCTGGATCAATCGGGGCGAACCCGTCGCTTGTGGCGACCATCACATCGGAAATACGACCTTCGCCCGCCGCGACTTTGATGTCCCATGAATATTTGAGACCAGCAACTTGTGGGAAGCGGCCTTTGACCTCTTCCACTTGGCTGACCCCGTTTTCAAGCGCGTCAAGGATGGTTTGACCAGATACTTGAAATGTAGACAGCGTGTTTTGGAACGGCAGCACCGTCAGAACTTCGCCCATTGTGACCTCGCCTGCGTCGATGGAGGCGCGGATGCCGCCTGAGTTGGCGATTGAAATGGTAATGCCTTGGTCTTTTACGCGATCCAACATTGCGTCTGCCACAAGGTTGCCCATCGCGCATTCTTGGATACGGCAGATGGCGCGGTCGCCTTCAATCGCCTCGGCGGCGCTGGCGACAATTTTGTTGCGGATTTCTTCAAGCGGTTTTGCCGCTTCGGCGATACGGTCTTTTGTGGCACCATCTTCGGCCACAGTGCCATCCATGACCAATGGCTCACCCACAGCAGTTGTGATTTCGCCTGCATCGTTGAAGGTGACGTTCAGTTCGCCCAAAAATTTGCCGTAGGCATAGGCCTGCACGATTGCTGTGGAACCAACCATTGTAGGGTAGGGCCCAACGGCACGTTCATTGGTATTTGAAAGCAGTGTATTTGAATGGCCGCCAACGATCACGTCCACACCCGTTGTTTCAGCGGCGACCTTTTGATCAACCACATAGCCAGAGTGGGAAAGAACGATAATCTTGTTCACGCCCTCGGCCGTTAATTTGTCCACTTCGCCCTGAACGGCCGCCACGGGATCAGAAAACGTGATATTCTCGCCAGGAGAAGCAAGCTCATCTGTATCTTGTGGCGTGAGACCGATGAGGCCGATTTTCTCACCGCCACGTTCGATCACTGTGGATTTTGCCAGCTTGCCTGCGAGGATTTCCTCGGCGCTTACATCTGCATTGGACATGAGGATCGGGAAATTCACTGCGTCCATAAACCCGCGCAACACCTCTGGCCCATCGTCGAATTCGTGGTTGCCGACGGTCATGCCGTCATAGCCCATTTTGTTCATCATTTCGGCGGCTAGTTTGCCTTTGTAATAGGTGTAGAACAACGAACCTTGGAATTGGTCACCACCATCCACAAGGATAGAGTTGTTGGAGCGTTTACGGGCATCTGCGATGGCAGTCACAAGGCGCGCAGAGCCGCCGAAACATTTGCCTTCTGCATTGTCTTCAGCGCCACATCCGCTGTCGTATTTACTGATGGGTTCAAAGCGCGAGTGAAAATCGTTGGTGTGTAGAACAGTCAGTGAGAAATCCGCTGTGGCAGCGGTTGCGCTAAGCGCGAGTGCAGAGATTGTGGTGAGAAGTTTCGCAGACATTTTGGCATCTCCTGTTGGTTTAATCTGTGGCAACGCAGCAGATGCGCGCCAGCGGGTCTGCTCTGAGTTTTGTTTTTGCAGGTGGTGGTGTCAAGGTTTCCCTTGGATGATGTTGCTAAAAGCGGTGTTTTGCGCCTTTTCACCGAGGCCTTCATAAGGTAGCAACGATGCGAATGGCACTAAGACCATGTTGAAATATAAAGGGGCGATGTAGCGTGCGTATATTGATTACGAATGATGATGGAATCGCAGCCGAGGGTTTGGCCGTGCTCCATGAGATCGCTTGCGCCATTGCAGGTGAAGAAAACGTCTGGACCATTGCGCCCGCCCATGAACAATCGGGTGTCGGGCACTGCATTTCATATTCCCAACCCGTTTTGCTGACAAAACTGGCGGATCGGCGCTATTCTGTTACTGGATCGCCTGCGGATTGCGTTTTGGCGGGTCTGTTTGATGTCATGAAAGATACCCCACCAGATATTGTCTTGTCTGGGGTTAACCGCGGGAACAATGCTGCCGATAACACGCTCTATTCTGGAACCATCGGTGCGTGCATGGAAGCCGTGTTGCACCATGTGAAATCCATCGCGCTGTCGCAGTATTACGGACCAAAAAACAGAGACTTAGCAGATACGTTTGAAGCATCGCGAACTGCTGGCGAAGAGGTTTTGCGCAAGTTGATTGAAGAAGCACCTTGGCACGAAGGGCCTTACGAGCTGTTTTACAACGTGAATTTCCCGCCCTGTTCTGGTGCGCAAGTAAAAGGCACCAAAGCCGTTGCGCAAGGATGGCGCGAAGATGTGGAATTTGGTGTGCAAGCCCATGTTCAAGGAACAAAGCGGTTTTTGTACATTCAAGGCGGACCGCAGGACAAACCGACTGCGCCCGGAACAGATGTTCATGCGAACCTAAACGATTATGTATCAGTAACCCCAATGCGAGTTGATCTAACCGCCCATGAAAAAATGGGGCAACTACAAGAGATTTTCGACTGATGGTTGATGCTGAAACCAAAATGCAATTCATGTTTGCTCTGCGCCGCGCAGGGGTCACGGATGTGAACGTGCTGAATGTTATGGAAAAAGTTCCGCGCCACGAATTTTTGCAGGGCCATTTTGCGCCGCGCGCTTACGAGGATATGGCGCTGCCAATCGCAAGTGGTCAAACGATCAGCCAGCCCTCGATCGTAGCAAAGATGACGCAAGCCCTAAATGTTGGGCCTCGCGACAAAGTGCTGGAGATCGGAACAGGCTCTGGATATCAGGCCGCCATTCTCGCGCATTTGGCGCGTCGTGTGTATACGATTGAACGGCACCGTGGTTTGGCGCGCGATGCACGGCGTCTGCTAGATGAAATGCGTTTGGTCAATGTTATCGTGATGACAGGGGACGGAAGCCAAGGGCTTGCCGACCAAGCCCCCTTTGATCGTATCCTTTTGACGGCCGCAGCGGAGGATCCGCCAGCAAACCTCTTGGCGCAATTGCGTGAGGGCGGTATAATGGTTTTGCCTGTAGGGCAAACGGACGCGGTTCAGCATCTGATCAAGGTCGAAAAAACAGAAAATGGCTTTGAATACAAAGAGTTAGAACCCGTGCGATTTGTTCCATTGGTCGAAGGGGTTGCACAGGAATCCTAAACGATAAGCCCGAAAATGGGCAATGATTGAGGTGAGCAGTATGGTGATGAGTTTCCCGAAGGTGCGCAAAAGCGCGCTTATGCTAACAGGCGGCGTATTTTTGCTTACCGCGTGCGAAGGTGGTTTTGATCTCGGCAATCTGAGCGAGAAACTGGATCGGCGTCCAACGCAGGCCAGTGCAAGCCAAGCAAATGTTGCGCCGCAACCCAAACCCGACAGTCGTGGTTTGATTACGTACCCTAATTACCAAGTCATCGTCGCGCGACGCAATGACACGATGAACGATGTGGCTGGTCGTGTTGGCCTCACAGGTGCGGAGTTGGCGCGCTATAACGGCCTGTCCCCAAGCTACCTGCCACGATCTGGCGAAGTCTTGGCGCTGCCCAAAGGCACTGTGATCCCTGTTGAGGCGTCAGAAATTTCGCAGACAGGTGCAAGCACCAACAGTTTGGAATCCATTGCGCAGACCGCGATCGGGCGGGCAGGTGACACGAAACCAAAAGTGGCTGTTCAGAACGGCCCTGAACCGATCCGCCACGTTGTTGAACCTGGCGAAACGATCTATTCAATCGCGCGTTTGTACCGTGTTTCAGTGCCATCCTTGGCAAGTTGGAATGGGTTGGGCAAAGATTTGGCCGTTCGCGAAGGGCAGCGTTTGTTGATCCCAGTTGTTGAGGACGGATCGGTAAAATCGCAAGACAATGATTTCCAAGTGACAGAACCTGCACCGGGTGCGGGATCAATCACGCCCATCCCACCAAGTGCTGTGGAACCGCTTCCTGACAAAGTGGTGGAATCTGTTGTCCCCGAAAGCCCAAATCTCGTTGAAACGCGCACCCCTGTTGGGGCGTCGCGCAAATTGTTGAAACCGGTTTCTGGGGATGTTTTGCGCGGATATTCGAACAAGCCGGGTGGCAATGAAGGTTTGGATATCGCGGCCAGCAAAGGCGCTGGTGTGAAAGCGGCCGAAAACGGCGAAGTGGCGTTGGTTTCATCTGCGGGCGGCAACTCAAAGATCGTTTTGATCCGTCACGCAGATAATCTGTACACGGTGTATTCCAACGTGTCGGATGTTTCAGTTGCCAAAGGGCAAAGTGTGCGCCGCGGTCAAGCGATTGGCAAAGTTGCTGGGGGCAGCCCTGCGTTCCTGCACTTTGAAATTCGCCGCGGAACAGAAAGCGTTGATCCTGCGCCGTATCTATAAATTCAATACTGGAATTGAAAACGCCGACCCTTTGGGTCGGCGTAATGCGTTAGGCCATTTTACCGTCGGCTGTGATGCGGGTTTTACCGCCGAGCCAAGGGTGAAGCGCCTTTGGCAGATCAACGGATCCATCCGCTTGCTGGCCGTTTTCCAGCACAGCAATCAAACACCGCCCGACGGCCAGACCAGACCCGTTCAACGTGTGAACAAATTCTGGTTTCTTTTCGCCCGTGCGTTTGAAACGCGCGTTCATGCGGCGGGCTTGGAAATCGCCACAAACCGAACAAGACGAAATCTCGCGGTAGGCGTTTTGCCCCGGCAGCCACACTTCGATGTCGTGTGTTTTGCGTGAGCCAAAGCCCATGTCGCCTGTGCACAGAACAACGGTGCGGTAGGGCAATTCTAGGCGTTCCAAAATGCCTTGAGCACATTCGGTCATGCGAACGTGTTCGGCCAAGCTGTCTTCGGGTTTGGTCACGCTGACCATTTCGACCTTTTCGAACTGATGTTGGCGCAACATGCCAGCCGTATCGCGGCCCGCAGATCCTGCTTCGGAGCGGAAACATAGGCTGTGTGCAACGTAACGGCGGGGCAGGGTGGCCTCGTCTACTGTTTCGCCTGCAACGATGTTTGTCAGGGTCACTTCGGACGTTGGGATCATCCACCAGCCGTTGGTTGTCTGGTAGCTGTCTTCTGAAAACTTCGGAAGGTTCCCAGTGCCGAACATGGCTTCGTCGCGCACCAAAACGGGGGTGTTCACTTCGGTCAGTTCATTTTCAGTTGTGTGTGTGTCGATCATGAACTGGGCCAGCGCGCGGTGTACACGTGCCACTGCGCCCGACATCACAACAAACCGTGACCCGCTAAGTTTGGCAGCCGTTTCAAAATCCATTCCACCTTTTACCGACGGTAGATCATAGTGTTCGATCGCCGGGAAATCCATTTCGCGCGGGGTGCCCCAGCGGTGGATTTCAACATTGTCGTTTTCATCTTTGCCAACAGGAACATCATCATGGGGCAGATTGTCGATGGTCGCGAGCAAACCTTGCAAACGTTCATCTTCTGCCTTTGCTTCGTCTTCCAACGTGGCGATTTCGGCCTTTTTATCTGCCACAAGTGCTCGCAGACGTTCGAATTCTTCCTCATCGCCCTTTGCCTTGGCGGCACCCACTTGCTTGCTGGCAGCATTGCGATCCGCAAGCGCGTTTTCAGCAGCCGTGATTTTGGTACGACGGGATGTGTCGATGTCTAGGATTTGGGATGACAATGGTGCCAATCCACGCTTTGCCAGTGCGGCATCGAACCCTTCGGGGTTGTCACGGATTAGTCGAATGTCATGCATTTCCTTAGCCTTTCAAAGTGGGGTGCAAATCGTAGCGCGGGGATACCGCAGCTGACAGTCTGGTGCAATGGGGTGGTGAGCGCGTACGGAAGTTAGGGTTTTATTAACCACAGTGAAGCAGGCTGGGAATTATGAAACATTTCTTAATCTTGTTATGCTGTAACTCCGTCTTTGTGGGATGCGATACGCCAAAATTCGGCTTCAAATACAACACAGTTAAAGACCTGAGTGTCGATGGGAACAAGTATAAGGTCTATTTTAATGAAACCGACGCGCAGGCGGTGCGAACGAACAACGTCAGCCTTCGGTCTCGCCAAGCTGCCGCAGACGGCGGCGTGCAGGCGATAATTTTGGCGACGGAGTGCAAGATAAAACGTGTCGATCCAAAATCAGATGCGGTGTTGATTATTGCGCGGATCAAATGTTGATCACGTCAGGCCTGCCTGTTTTGCCAATGACTGAAAAAGGTTTCGGAGGGTAACACCTTGTCTGTCCAAGTCTCTGTGCGTGGCATCAATATGTTCGCAGGTAGAATTGTGGATGCATCCCCAACGCTTTCGGCCAACTGATCTTCGTCTAGATGTTTGGCGTTGGTGAAGTCTGCATTTTTTACCGCTGCAAAGCTCAGTTCAGTCGCAGAAAAATTGGCGTTTTGAAACTTGGCGAGCGACAATTGCGAACCGTGGAACACCGCCCAATCAAGCCAAGCATTAGACAGCTTCGCGCCAGACATCCATGCTTCGGTCAGGTTCGCCTTAAACAGGTCGGCACCTTCTAAGCTGGCGTCCTTAAGGCGGGCTCCGCGCAAATTGGCAACGCACAGCGTGGCCGCGTTTAGGCTGGCGCCGTCCATAATTGCGTAGGCCAAGTTCGCATTGGACCAGTCAATCCGATCCAAATGCACGCCGCGCAAATCAAGAACATATTTTTCTCTGGCCTCTATCTCCAGTGCATCGAGCGAACGACGGCCCAAAATAGTTGCGGCTGCTTGTACATCGGCGCGGGGAACAGCGTAGGTTAGACAGGCCGCCTTGTCGCTCGCATCCAATTCAGCGATTTTGATTTTCAACCGCTTCGCAGCCGCTTTTTCATTGTCGTTTGTGGTCAATTCATCGATGTGCGGGCGATTGGCGTTTTCGCGCATGTAGGCGCAGATGGTTTCTGTGATTGGCACGTGATCGCGCGGGCTGTCTTTGGCGATGCGTTCCAATAAATACAATGCGCCCATGCGAACTTCTAGGTTGGGTTCGGATGATTGTTTATTTTCACGCCAAACGATGCGCTCTGATCCGAGTTTTTCAACTGCTTGGGCGATCCGATCTGTCAGATAGCTTTCTTCGGTAGCGCGGGTGCGGCGCTCTGCATGAAATGCGTTCATCACGAGGAGGGGGATCGACACAAGCCCGCCAAGTGCCGCGATCATGCCAACAATCGCTAAGACGTGCCAACGCATGCTTTCGACCCCAATCGCTTGACCAAAAGTTGTCGCGAGCTTCCAGATTGAGAAGAAAACCAGAAAGATAAGCGCAACCCAAAGCGGGGAAACAAGGATCGAGAGCCAGCCTATAAATTTCAGTAGCGGTTTTTCAGTGCGCCGAAACAAATTCAAACGACGTTTCCAGCCCCGCCAGATTTTGTATCGCAGTGCGATAATCGACAGCAACAACACCGCCCCAAGAACCCACGGGGCAGTATCAGCATTGAGCGAAGTTGGAATAATTAATGGCGGGAGGTCAAAAACCAACCCGGTTTCGGTCTGTTCCATAAAAATGTACCCCCCCCAAAAAAGGCACGCGTTAATAAATCATCAAGCAAGCCCCATCATGTTGCACATAATTTCCTGATTTTTCAACTTTATTGAAGGAATTCACCCATTCTGACGCGATTAAATCAGCGGCCGTTTCCAAATTAGAAACGATGACAGGTGTGATGAATTGTTTGCAGCTTTTGTGGAAACAGGGATCAGAAATTGGGCAGAGTGCGCCCGCCCAATCATATTTGCGCGATTCGAAAGAAAAGAAGCTGCTTTAACCCTTGCCAGACGGCTTGCTATCCCCCATCTGAAAGACTAGGTTCCTCGCGGAAAAATCGGTGGTTTTAAAGGCCACCTATCACAAAGGAAAATAATATGTTTGCAAGTCCTGCGTATGCTCAGGCCGCTGGTGGTGGTTTAGGTGGAATTGGTGGTTTTGTACCGCTGATTTTGATCTTTGGTATCATGTATTTCTTGATGATCCGCCCTCAGCAAAAAAAGATGAAAGAACAGCGCGCGATGATTGATGCCCTGCGCAAAGGGGATCAGGTTGTGACGGCGGGCGGTTTGATCGGCAAAGTGACCAAGGTCAAAGAGGAAAACGAAATTGAAGTTGAATTGGCAACAGGCGTTAAAGTCCGCGTTGTTCAATCTACGATTCAATCCGTTTTGAATAAGACCGAACCGACGACATAAAACGCCTGCGTAAGGTGTCGTAAACAATAACGAATTCGCTACAGGGGCAACCATGCTTCAATTCCCACTCTGGAAGAAAATTGTCATTTGGGGCGTCTGTGCGCTTGGTGTTTTGTTGGCCACGCCAAACCTTCAATACACAACTGTTGAACAGTATAACGACGCGCATGCCGTGATTGAGACGCTTCCAGAGGGTGCTGAATTGTCACCCGAACTGTTAGCGCAATCAACGCAGTGGCCATCGTATTTGCCATCGTCTTTGGTAAATCTCGGACTTGATCTTCGTGGTGGTGCGCATCTGCTTGCTGCTGTTCAATTGGAACAGGTCTATGCCACACGAATTGACAACATGTGGACCGAGGTGCGCAATGAATTGCGCGACCAACGGGCTACAATTGGCACCATTCGCCGCCAAAATAGCCCAGATGATCAGTTGCGCGTTCGTATTTCCAACCCTGAAGCAATTGGCGATGCAGTGAATGCAGTACGCTCATTGGCACGCCCAGTTGTATCGCTGACGGGTGTTGGTGCTTTCGATATCGAGGTGTCGTCGGAAGGCGCTGATGTTGTTGTGCAATTGTCAGAGGCTGAAAAGCTGGCGACAGATCAACGGACCATGGCACAAACCCTTGAGATCGTGCGCCGTCGTGTCGATGAAGCAGGCACACGCGAACCGACAATTCAACGCCAAGGCAATGATCGAGTTTTGATCCAAGTTCCTGGAATTGGGTCCGCAGAAGAGCTGAAAGAGCTGATCGGTAAAACCGCGAAGCTGACGTTCCACACCGTTGTCGGGCGCACGGGTGATCAAAATGCGCGGGTCGGTTCGCGCCAAATTCTTTTGCCCGCCGAAGACGAAGCAGGTGTCTTTTATACTTTGGAAAAAACGCCAGTGATCAACGGTGATCACTTGGTTGATGCGCAGGCCTCCTTTGATCAAAACAACCAACCCGCCATTTCGTTTCGTCTAAATCCAGAGGGTGCGCGCATTTTCGGGGAATACACGGCGAATAATATCGGAACGGCCTTTGCAATTGTTCTGGATGAAAACGTTATGTCTGCGCCTGTAATTCGCAGCCATATTCCTGGTGGGTCTGGGATTATTACGGGGCGTTTCGCCGTAGAAGAAACGGCAAAGTTGTCGATCCAACTGCGGGCAGGGGCGTTACCTGCGAAAATCACCTACCTCGAGGAACGCACAATCGGGCCAGAATTGGGCCAAGACAGTATTGATGCGGGGCGCATTGCCTGCATCATCGCGTTTATTGCGGTGCTGGTGTTTATGGGCCTTAGTTATGGTCTGTTCGGAATTTTCGCGAATATCGCGTTGATTATTAATGTCGGTCTAATCTTTGGATTGCTAAGCGCAATTGGCGCAACGCTGACGTTGCCGGGTATCGCGGGGATCGTATTGACCATTGGTATGGCCGTCGATGCAAACGTGCTGGTGTTTGAACGGATACGCGAAGAATTGAAATCGGCCAAAGGGCCTGCACGGGCCATCGAGCTTGGCTATGAGCGGGCATTTTCAGCGATTATTGATGCGAATATCACAACACTGATTGCTGCAGTAATCTTGTTTGTGATGGGATCTGGGCCTGTTCGCGGGTTCTCGATCACCCTTGGCCTCGGGATTATCACGTCGGTGTTCACTGCAATTTGGGTCACACGTCTGATGATTTCAATCTACATGGGCCGTCGCCGTCCCAAAACAATCGAAGTTTAAGGGAGCACTGTTATGCGTTTGAAATTGGTTCCAACAAAAACAAATGTTGATTTCTTTAAGCTGAACAAAGTAACCTTCGGGGCCTCAATGCTGGCGATGATCGCGTCTATTGTGATCTTTTTCGTGATCGGCCTGAACTACGGTATCGATTTTCGGGGTGGCACGACGATCCGCACAGACAGCCAAGTGGCCGTCGACATTGCAGGATATCGCGGTGCGCTCGAGGCGCTGGAACTGGGTGATATTTCGATTACACAAGTATCTGATCCGACCAAGCCAGATAAAAATGTAACGCAAATTCGCATTCAAGCCCAAGAGGGTGATGAAGCGATTTCCAATGACCGTATTCTTGCAGTCAAAGCTGCGTTGAATGTGATTGATGCCACGATGACCTTCCCTCAAGTCGAAAGCGTTGGGCCAAAGGTTTCGGGCGAGTTGATTCAAACGGCGGTAATCGCAGTTGTTTTGGCTATCACAGCAGTTTTGTTTTATATTTGGTTGCGCTTTGAATGGCAGTTTTCTGTCGGAGCTGTGGCCGCGTTGGTGCATGATATTGTGTTGACGATCGGTGTGTTCAGCCTGTTGCAGATCAAGTTTGATCTGGCGATTATCGCGGCTTTGCTGACCATCGTCGGGTACTCATTGAACGACACCGTGGTTGTGTTTGACCGCGTGCGTGAAAACCTGCGCAAATACAAAAAGAAGAATCTAAAGGCGGTTCTAAACCTTTCGATCAACGAAACCTTAAGCCGGACTGTGATGACCTCGGTCACCACGCTGATCGCGCTGATTTCGCTATTTGTTTTGGGTGGTGATGTGATCCGCGGCTTCGTGTTTGCGATGATCTGGGGCGTAATTGTCGGAACGTATTCCTCTGTGTTTATCGCCTCGGCCATTTTGTTGCGCTTGGATGTGAAACGCGATTGGTCAAAGCAAAATGCCAACGCAAGCGGCCAATACGCCAATATCGACGCCTAACATGGATGCCATCACTGCTACCCTCGCCATTGATGGGCTGTGGTGGATTTTGTTGGGCGCTGTTTTAGCAGGCATCGTGCGTGGCTTTACAGGATTTGGCACTGCAATGGTGTATTTGCCATTCGCCGGCGCTGTTCTTAGCCCTGTGAGCGCACTTCTCTCCCTTGTTACTATGGATATCTTTGGCCCCTTGCCGTTGGTGCCAAACGCGGCACGCAAAGGACATCCACGCGACATTCTTCGCATGGGGCTTGGCATGGTGGTCATGCTGCCCATCGGGATTTTCTTGCTCGGCCAGATGGAGGGCAACACCTACCGCTATGTCGTTTCCTTCGTCACGCTGGCCTGTGTTGTGTTGTTGATTTCAGGTGTGCGATACACCCGCCCCTTGACGCCACCTGTGATAATCGCAGCAGGTGGATTGGGCGGTTTCCTTGGCGGTGTTGCTGGCGTTCCTGGACCACCCGTGACCGTTCTGTATATGGCCAGCAGGTTGCCCGCGCAAACTGTGCGCGCCAATTTGATTTTGTTCCTTCTGTTGGCGGATGTATTAATATTTCCCATCATGGCGCTGCAAGGCATGCTCAGCCTACAGCCTATTCTTATTGGATTGATAATGTTGTTGCCCTACATGGCGGGCAGCGCGGTTGGGGTGGCATTGTTTGATCCAACAAAAGAACGTGTGTACCGTGTTGTGGCGTATATTGTAATTGCTGGCTCGGCCCTGATTGGCCTACCAGTCTGGATGAGCTAGGGGGTACAAATGCAAATGAGCGCTGTAAGATATGAAGATCAACTACCCGTGGATTCCTATGGGCCAGGATTTTTTCGTGTCCAAGAAACATTACAAGAAGGCGCGATGTTTCTAAATGCCGACGGTGTTTCGCCTTGGGGCGGATACGATGATCTTGCGCCGCTGATTAACTCGATTGAAAGCTATGACATTGTATTTGTCGGCACAGGCGCAGATATCGCGCCGTTGCCAAAGGACGTGCGAGCCACGCTAGACGAAGCTGGTGTCGCGATAGAGGTAATGTCGAGCCCGAGCGCCTGTCGGACCTACAATGTTTTGCTGTCCGAAGGCCGACGCGTCGCGTTGGCCGTTTTAGCAGTTTAAGGAATAATTCTTGAAACCCCTCGAAACTCAAAGAAATTGATCTAATTTGAAGCGTATGAAAATTTTACGAATATTTCCCATCGCAGCGGCCGCTTGTTTCCTAGCATCGATAAGCAACGCAGAGACCTTTTCATGTGTTTTGAAAGACACCCGAAACAGTGGATGGCTTCCGGATACTTTGGTTTTTGAAACCAACAGCGATGAAACGATGGCCAAAACCTATGACCCGATCACGTATTCTACTTTGGGCGATTTCGCAGATGCGCGTGTTCAAGCAGGAAATTCTGTTCGTGTGGACCTGAAATGGGTCACTGGGCGCTATCAAAATGATAAGCAAGTCGCGAGCCGTGATTACCCAAATGCCGTGCCAACCAAAATTGAATACCGCGCAACGCTATTGCGCGGTGGTAATAAAATACTACTGCGCGCACATCCTGTTGGTATTGCGTCACAATTTTCTGCCAAAGGCGCATGCCAAGTTGTGAATGGCGATATTCGAGGTGTTGTTAAGCCGTAAACTGCCATTGCGTCGAAAACCACCCTTTCCCCGACAGCCAGAACCGATATATAGTTGAGTGGAAGCTGGCATTTTGGCCAGCGCGAACCCTTGAGAAAGAGGCAACAATGGCTTTTGAACTTCCTGATCTTCCGTATGCACACGATGCTTTGGCTGCTGGCGGCATGTCCGCTGAAACCATGGAATTCCACCATGACCTGCACCACAAAGCCTATGTGGACAATGGTAACAAACTGATCGCTGGCACCGAGTGGGCGGACAAGTCGATGGAAGACATCATCACTGGCACCTACGACGCATCTGGCGTGGCGCAAAACGGTATCTTCAACAACATCAGCCAATTGTGGAACCACAACCAGTTCTGGGAAATGATGGGCCCATCGGGTCGTGCGATGCCGTCTGAACTGGAAAGCCGCATCACCGATGCGTTTGGCTCTGTCGATGCTTTCAAAACTGAATTTGGCGCAGCAGGTGCTGGCCAGTTTGGGTCAGGCTGGTGCTGGTTGGTAGTTGATAAAGACGGTTCTTTGAAAGTGACCAAGACCGAAAATGGCGTGAATCCACTTTGTTTCGGCCAAACTGCACTGCTTGGCTGCGATGTTTGGGAACATTCCTACTACATTGATTTCCGCAACAAACGCCCTGTTTACCTGTCCAATTTCTTGGAAAATTTGGTGAATTGGGACAATGTGGCGGAACGTCTGTCAAACGCCTAATCCATCTGATTTAAGTTGATAAAGCCTCGCCTCATTTGGCGGGGCTTTTTCGTTGCGCAGATAGCCTGCGATTGATTCACGTCTTTATATTGGACGAGTTCATGGAGCTATCGCTGCCGTATCACAAACATTGAGAGCGCAACTGTGTCGGAAGCTTGTAATACGGGATCCGTAATGAATGCCGCTAACGGCAAGGACAAAATGCCGTTTGTCCGAAAGCAAATCTGCAAAGATGTTCTTCGGCGAGTGTTAGAAATTTAGTTTTCGCCAATCAAAGAGAGCAGTTCTGGTGTTGTTTCAACAACTTGGAACAATGCACGCAGGCTTTTATCGGCAAATCCAGATGCGATTTGATGTTCGATCAGCATCACAAGCGGATCCCAAAACCCTTCAATGTTCAGCAGATAAATCGGTTTCTTGTGAAGGCCAAGCTGTGCCCATGTCAGCACCTCAAAGAATTCGTCTAGCGACCCTGCGCCACCAGGTAGCGTCACAATGATATCCGCATTCATAAACATGACCTTTTTACGCTCGTGCATGTTTTCTGTAATCACAAAGGTCGAAAGATCGCGTTTGCCGACCTCCATATCCATCAAGTGAACTGGGATAACGCCAAAGGTTTCGCCACCCGCGGATTGGCACCCATTCGCCACTTCGCCCATCAGCCCGACATCACCAGCGCCATAAACAAGACGCAGGTTTTGGACCGCAAGACCCGCGCCAAGGTCTTTTGCTGCGGTTTTATAGGCAGGGTTTGTGCCAAAGCGGGATCCGCAAAATACACAGACGGATTTGGTCGGATTGTTTTTTGGCATGGGTCAGGTCTTTGTGATTGGGGTTTTGTGTTAATGAAGTTTCAGTGTATCACGGTTGCAACAAGGATAAATGCCAAACTGCGGGTCTGCAAAATCGATGTTGAAATGTT
>Ga0233426_10002815_pt1 | contig 14227 bp, 12 predicted proteins | sample SI_118_April2016_6_FD_179875 | JGI IMG/M metagenome (GOLD analysis project Ga0233426, IMG submission 179875) | Seawater microbial communities from Saanich Inlet, British Columbia, Canada - SI_118_April2016_10_MG | ecosystem: Environmental > Aquatic > Marine > Inlet | place: Canada: British... | reverse complement strand
CTTTAATAACAAAACACCAAGATAAACAGCAAGAATTAAAAGACCTCGCTTTAGTTTTAGCAGATGAAAATTTACTGCTCCCTGTTTTAGAATTCCTTCCAAATACGTTAGATAAGTTAAACATCACCATGGGAAATTCTTTGCGGAACTTACACATGTATGCCTTTTTTGATGCCTTTTTCCAACTACATATCAATCGAGAAAAGTTAAGTGGTGCAACTGAGAAATTCTATTTCAGAGATTTATTTAAAATATGGCAACATCCCGCTTTTCAAAGCTCCGGATATGCTGATCTTTTGCTCGAGTTAAAGCAACAAATTCAAAAATTAAATCATTCCTTTCCTTCTAAAGATCGTGTACTAAGCTATTGCCCAAAACCTGTTTTGCCTTGGATTGAAGCTTTGTTAAACTACAAAAGCTCCAACCCTTTTGGAATTATAGACGACGCTTTGACACTAATAGAATTGATAAAAGATAAAATTATTGCACAAGGAAGACAAGACTCTCTGGATTTGGAACAATTGTTTGTTTTTGCCAAACTGTTTCATCAAATTAAAAACTTACAAGATAAATACGGTTTTATAAAGGAGCTTAAAACCCTACATCAGCTCTTTCAGCAAAGCGCTAAACTCGATAGTTTGTCTTTTTTTGGCGAACCACTTTCGGGCTTACAACTTATGGGCATGCTAGAAACACGCAACCTCGATTTTGAGCACGTAATTTTACTCTCGGCTAACGAAGGTTTTTTACCAGAAGGAAAAAGTGACAATTCTTTTATTCCCTTTGACATTAGAAAAGAAGTTGGCTTGCCTACCTATTTAGATAAAGACGCCATTTTTGCCTACCACTTTTATCGATTAGCACAAAGGTGTAAATCTTTTACCTTGGTTTACAATACCCAAACCGATGCAATGGGCTCGGGAGAACAAAGTCGTTTTATAGCACAACTAGAAAATGAACTTAAATTTAAGTATCCGAATGAAATAAGCTTTTCTAAAGAGATTTTATCACATTCACTTCAAAAAATAGTTCCCAATGAGTTATCGATTGTTAAAGATGCAAACATTCAAAAACGACTTCGTGAAATAGCAACTGGAAGAGGTTTTTCTCCCTCATCTTTAAATAGTTATAAAAACTGCCCTTTACAGTTTTACTACGAAAAAGTACTCAAAATTAGAGACCCTGATGTTGTAGAAGAAACCATAGCAGCCAATACTTTGGGTACAGTTGTGCACCGTTCTTTAGAAGATTTTTACAAACCCTATTTAAATCAGCTCATTAAAAAAGCAGATGTAAAGGCAATGCTGCCACTAATACCGTCTAAACTTAAGGAGCTATTTACAGAAGAGTTTAAAAAAGGAGTTTTCGATAAGGGAAAAAATTTATTGGTGTATACCGTAGCCGAGCAATTTTTACAGGCATTTCTTAAAGATGAAATGAAATTGCTTGAGGCAAACGAAATTCATATAAAGGGCTTAGAGAAAGATCTTAAAGCCGAGATTGTTATTGATGGAATTGATTTTCCAATTAATTTAAACGGAAATGCAGATAGAATAGACACGTTTAACGGAAGTCTTAGAATTACGGATTACAAAACAGGCTTGGTAAATAAGAATGAGCTTCAAACAGATGATTTTGAATTGCTCGTTTGGGATAAAAATTTCTTGAAGGGATTTCAATTGTACCTTTATGCTTATTTGTATCATAAAATGCATCCTGCTCAAAAAGAATTGGAAACTGGTATTGTGAGCTTTAGAGTACTCAAAAACGGTTTTATTCCTGCCGGTTTTAAGGAGGGCAAAATACTTACAACACAATTAAATGCAGAACTCTTAAGCGAATTTGAATTGGAGTTTAAAACGCTGTTACAGCAAATTTTTAATACAGACATTCCCTTTCATCATAAAGAGCGGACGGAGCCTTGCCGTTTTTGTGATCCGGAAGAGTTTAGGTGAAAACAGCAATAAATTTAAGCTTAAAAAAAGCAGTTGTAATTTTTGCAACTGCTTTTTTTGTGCGTTTGTATGGTTTACTCTACAAGATTTATAGTTACTCCTGCATCGGTTTTTGTAGCCTTAGTAAAGCCTAATTTCCCAAGTGCTTTTAAGCTTTTATCCCATTGTTTGTTACTCAAGCCCGTCATCGATTTTAGCGCCTCTAGGTTCATCGATTTTCTTTCGACTAAAATCTCGTAGATCGCTTTTTCATTCTCGCTTAATTCGTCCGTTTTTGAGTTCTCAAATTCCTCAGGTCGCATTTGCGGAAAAAACAATACTTCTTGAATTGAAGATTGATTGGTCATCAACATGGTTAGTCGATCTATTCCAATTCCCATTCCAGAAGTAGGGGGCATACCGTACTCTAAAGCTCTCAAAAAATCCTGATCAATAAACATCGCTTCATCATCGCCTTTGGCAGATAAAGCTAACTGCTCTTCAAATCGCTCTCGCTGATCTATTGGATCGTTTAATTCCGAATAAGCATTGGCAATTTCTTTCCCGTTTACCATCAATTCAAAGCGTTCTGTTAACTCCGGATTTTCTCGATGTACCTTACATAAAGGCGACATTTCTTTAGGATAATCTGTAATAAAAGTAGGTTGAATGTATTTGGGCTCACATTTTTCTCCGAAAATTTCGTCGATTAATTTTCCCTTACCCATACTTTTATCGGTCTCAATGCCCAGGCTTTTGCAGGCTTCTATAAGTTGAGGCACCTCCATGCCTGAAATGTCAATTCCGGTATGTTCTTTTATTGCATCGGTCATGGTAACACGAGCAAAGGGAGTTTTAAAACTAATGTCTTTAGTTCCCACTGTAAGTTCGGTTTTACCGTTTACATCCATCGATACGCGCTGAATCATTTTTTCGGTAAAGTCCATCATCCAATTGTAGTCTTTATAAGCTACGTATATTTCCAATACCGTAAATTCCGGATTGTGTGTACGATCCATTCCTTCATTTCGAAAGTCTTTGGCAAATTCAAACACACCATCAAAACCACCTACAATTAACCTTTTTAAATACAGTTCGTTTGCAATTCTTAAATACAAAGGAATGTCTAAAGCATTGTGGTGGGAGATAAACGGTCGCGCCGATGCTCCTCCCGGAATAGGTTGAAGAATAGGAGTTTCCACCTCTAAGTATTCGCGCTCGTTAAAAAAAGAACGCATGCTGTTTATAATTTTACTTCGCTTAATAAAGGTTTCTTTGACCCCTTGATTAACTACCAAGTCTACATACCGCTGGCGGTATCTAAGCTCCGGATCTGTAAAAGCATCATGAATGGTTCCTTCTTCATCTGTTTTTACCACCGGTAATGGTTTCAACGATTTTGATAGCATGGTCATTTCGGTTACCAAAACAGAAATTTCGCCCACTTGAGTTTTAAACAATGTTCCTTTAACGCCAATAAAATCTCCTATATCCAGTAATTTTTTGAATACTTGATTGTACATGGATTTGTCTTCTCCTGTACAAATTTCATCCCTATTAAAGTACAATTGAATTCGACCTTGAGCGTCTTGAATCTCGGCAAAAGAAGCTTTTCCCATGATGCGTCTGCTCATAAATCTTCCAGCCAGGCAAACAAATTTTCCATCTTCAAAATGTTCTTTACAATCTTTGGAGTAAATACTTACATCGTAGGCTGCTGCAGGATAGGGTTCGATGCCTAAGTCTCTTAATTTTTGAAGAGATTCTCTACGCCCTAATTCTTGTTCTGATAATGAAGTACTCATAGCTTGAAATTTGCGCAAATATACCAAACTTTTGAGAGATAAATACTTACTTTTGCTGCTTGTAAAAAACATTTTATAAACAAGAATAGACTGAGATGATAGATTTAATTGCTGGTTTTGGAAACCAACTACGTCATGCATTAGAAATTGGTGCAAGTGCAAACTTAAAAGCCAATACTAAGGAAATTAGAAATGTAATGATTACCGGTTTGGGTGGTTCTGGAATTGGCGGAACCATTGTCTCGGAATTGGTAGCTAAAGAATGCATTGTTCCTATTTGCGCTAATAAAGGATACGATTTACCTGAATACATAAACGAAAATACACTTGTTATTTGCTCTTCTTTCTCCGGAAATACAGAGGAAACAATAGAAGCTTTTGCAAAAGCTAAAGCGAAGGGCGCACATATTGCTTGTGTTTCTTCTGGAGGTAAATTAATTGAGCTAGCTAAGGAAAATAACTTAAACTACATTCAGTTGCCAACAGCAGAATCTCCTAGAACAATGATGGGGTATTCAATTACTCAGTTGTTGTATTTTCTAAATCACTATGGTTTAATTAGCGGTTCTTTTAAAGCAGATTTAAATAATGCAGCCACTTTAATAGACGATTTACAAACAGAAATTCAGGCAGATGCGGTTTTACTTGCTGACCATTTAGAAGGTAAAACACCTATTGTATATGCTTGCGATGGTTACGAAGGTATGGTTGTGCGTTTCCGTCAGCAAATGAACGAAAATGCCAAAACACTTTGTTGGCACAACATAGTTCCAGAAATGAACCATAATGAACTCGTTGGTTGGAGAAAGAAAGATGAAAATTTAGCTGTTATATTCTTCAGAAACGATTCTGATTACACACGTAATCAAAAGCGATTAGAAATTAACAAGGAAGTGATCTCAAAGTACACGTCTTCGGTAATGGAATACTGGTCTAAGGGTACCACAATGATAGAGAAGACTTTCTATTTGGTTAATGTTGGCGATCATGTATCCTACATTATATCTCAGAGAAATGGAGTTGTAGCGGAAGAGATTGAAGTTATTAATGCTTTAAAAGGAGCTTTGTCTGACTTTTAATTAAGAAACCAAATCTTCATAAAACGATAATGCAGCGAGTAAAACACATCGATCTGGGTCTGATAGATTATAAAGAAGCCTGGGATTTTCAGGAAACATTATTTCAGGGTGTTATTGATGTGAAGCGTGCGAACAGAGCTCTAGAAAAAGAGGGAAGTACTCATGTGGTACAAACTCAAAGCAGTTTAATTTTTTGCGAGCATCCGCATGTATTTACTTTAGGCAAAAGCGGCCATCTTTCTCATTTATTGGTAAACGAAGAACAATTAGCAGCCAAAGGGGCGCGATTTTATAAAATTAATCGTGGTGGAGACATAACCTACCACGGCCCCGGGCAATTGGTGGTTTATCCTATTTTCGATTTGGATCATTTTTTTACCGACATTCATAAATACCTCCGGTATTTAGAGGAATCAGTAATTCGCACCCTTGCCGAATATGGAATTCTATCTGGAAGAATAAAAGGATCTACGGGTGTTTGGTTAGACTGGAATAATCCAAAAGCTAGAAAAATATGTGCTCTAGGAGTGCGCTCTAGCAGATGGGTAACCATGCACGGCTTTGCTTTTAATGTAAACTCAGACCTTAATTATTTTTCCAACATTATTCCATGTGGAATTACAGACAAGGCCGTAACCTCTTTGCAAAAAGAACTGGGCAGGGCTATTGATATGTCGGAAGTTCAAGAAAAAATAAAAACACACTTGGCGGTGCTTTTTGAAATGGAATTGATCGTTTAGTTCTTTTTAAACTTGCCCTACTGACATTTTTTCAATCTCTCAAATTGTTTAGCTTTGTCGGCTTACCATTAACTCATTTATGGGATTGTTAAAAAAAGACCCTTTTGGGCATTACATATTTTTAAAACGCTGGTTAATACAATTGTTGGGTACGCTCTCTCATAGGCGTTACCAGGGGTTTAACAGTATGAATATTGAGGGCTCTGAGATTATTAGAGAACTTCCAGCCAAAAACATTCTTTTTGTTTCCAACCACCAAACGTATTTTGCAGATGTTACCGCCATGCATCATGTGTTTAACGCTTCTTTAAAAGGACGAATAGACAGTATTAAAAATGTATCGTATTTATGGAATCCAAAAACCAACTTATATTACATTGCCGCTACAGAAACCATGGAATCAGGATTTTTACCCAAAGTGATGTCTTATGTTGGAGCCGTATCTATAAAAAGAACTTGGAGAGAATCTGGAGAGGCCATAAACAGACAAGTTGACTTTAAAGATATTTCGAATATTGGTACGGCACTAGAAGACGGCTGGGTGGTTACCTTTCCTCAGGGAACAACACGAGCCTTTAATCCCATTCGTAAAGGAACGGCTCATATTATAAAAAAGTTTAAACCAATTGTAGTTCCCGTTGTTATTGACGGATTTAGGCGCTCTTTTGATAAGCGAGGCTTACGGATAAAGAAAAAGGGAATACTTCAATCTATGGTTATTAAAAAACCTTTGGTTATAGATTATGAAAACGACTCGGTAGATAAAATAGTAGAGCAATTGGAGTATGCCATAGAGCAACACCCATCCTTTATAAGGGTAAGCACAGAAGAGTATTTAAAATTGAAAACGGAACGTAATAAAAAGCGAGAGTTTTGGAATTAAAAAAGAGTGGCTTTAGCCACTCTTTTTTAATTAAAACAAACGTATTAATCCTGCAATACCTGGATTGGTATGCGTTTCTCCATCGATTACCAAAGTTGGGATAATTCTCTTGCCATTGTTTGCTTTTTCTACAAAAGCTACAGCCGATTCATTTTGACTTATGTCAATGTATTCAAATTCAATGCTTTTAGACTCTAAAAACTTTTTTGCAGTTACACAGTCCGAGCACCAATCTGCTCCATATACTTTTACATTTTTCATTTTTTAATCTTTAGGTTATTAAAATAAACAGGAAAACTAGCCAAAAATAGCTACGTTAATCCAACTTGCAATTTATCTATTTGTACACAAATACTCTGCCTAAAATTTTGATAATTTGTACTAAAAATTATGCGGCATTATTCAATTCTCCAAATTGAATACTTACATTTGACCAATGCCCAAAACCAAGGAACATATAGCTCAATTTTTAAAAACACTGCCTAGTAGTGCAGGAGTTTATCAGTACTACGATAAGGATGATATTATTCTTTACGTAGGAAAAGCAAAGAATTTAAAGCGTCGAGTTTCTTCCTATTTTCATAAAGAACACACCGACTATGGTAAAACACGAGTGTTGGTTTCTAAAATTGAACGTATAGAGTACATTGTGGTGGTGAGCGAGGTAGATGCACTTTTGCTGGAGAATAATCTTATAAAAAAACTCCAACCGCGTTACAATGTACTGCTAAAAGACGACAAAACATATCCATGGATTTGTATTAAAAAAGAGCGTTTTCCACGCGTTTTTTCTGTGCGTAATGTTCTTAAAGACGGTTCTGAGTATTTTGGACCTTACTCTTCCTCTAGAGCCATGCGCGTACTTTTAGAACTCATAAAACAACTCTATCCACTGCGTTCTTGTGCCTTTAATTTAAGCGAAGAAAACATTGAAAATGGCAAGTTTAAAGTTTGTTTAGATTACCACATCAAAAAATGTTTAGGGGCATGCGAGTCTTTACAAACAGAGGAAGACTACCAACAAGACATTGCAGAAATACGCTCTATTTTAAAAGGAAACACAAAAAGTATTATTCAGCCCTTAAAGGAGCAAATGAATACGTTTGCTGTAAATTTAGAATTTGAAAAAGCTCAAGAAATAAAAGAAAAATTAGAGGCTTTAGAGAATTATCAATCCAAATCTACGGTGGTAAGCCCAAGCATTCACAATGTAGATGTTTTTACCATTTTATCCGATACCGACTCGGCTTATGTAAACTATTTTAAGATTGTGAACGGAGCCATAATCCAATCACATAACCTGGAAATTAAGAAAAAACTAGACGAGTCGGATGAGGATTTATTGACCATGGCTGTATTGGAAATTAGAGAAAAGTTTCATTCCAACACCAAGGAAATCATCTTAAACAAACAAATTACCAGTGCTTGGGAAGAGGTGAGCTTACACATTCCACAGCGCGGCGACAAGAAGGCGCTTGTAGACTTATCCCTTCGTAATGCGCAATACATGCGTCAGGAAAAGCTCAAGAAAATACAAATTTTAGATCCGGAACGCCATAGCAAAAGAGTTTTGGAGCAAGTACAAAAAGACCTGCGCTTGTCCGAACTACCTGTCCAAATTGAATGTTTCGATAACTCAAACATTCAAGGAACCAACCCGGCATCGGCTTGTGTGGTTTTTAAAAACGCCAAACCCAGCAAAAAAGATTACCGACATTTTAACATTAAAACCGTAGAAGGCCCAGATGATTACGCCTCTATGGAAGAGGTGGTTTACCGTCGTTATAAGAGACTTAAAGAAGAAAACGAGCCTTTTCCACAGCTAATTATCATAGATGGAGGAAAGGGGCAGCTTAGCGCTTCTTTAAAAGCCCTAGATAAACTGGAGCTTCGCGGTGTAATTGCCATAGTGGGTATTGCAAAAAGATTGGAAGAAATTTATTTTCCCGGCGACTCGGTACCTTTGTACATCGACAAAAGATCGGAATCGTTAAAACTCATTCAGCATTTGCGAAACGAGGCCCACCGGTTTAGTTTGGCACACCACCGCAACAGAAGATCCAAATCGGGCTTGCATTCCGAACTAGATGATGTACCCGGAATAGGACCCAAATCTAAAGTGGAGTTACTGAAAAAATTTAAGTCTATAAAACGAATCAAGGAAGCATCTATAAGCGACTTAACAGAATTATTGGGCACGAGTAAGGCTCAAAAATTGAAGACCTATTTTAAAGATGGAGAAAGTAAGAATTGACAAATGGCTGTGGACGGTACGCATCTTTAAATCCAGAAGCATTGCTACACAAGCCTGTAAATCGGGAAAAATTAAAGTAAGCGGAAGCAAGTGTAAACCCGCACGTATGGTTTTGGTAAACGATTTAATTTCGGTAGACAAAAAAGGACTGAAATTGGAGTTTAAAATTTTGGAACTCCTAAAATCGCGTGTTGGTTTTTCTATTGCGAAAGATTGTTACGAAGATTTAACCTCGCTCGAAGAACGCGAAAAGTTTAGAGCTTTTCACTACCGCAGACTCTCGGGAGAAGATCGTGATATTGGCCTAGGTAGACCTACCAAAAGAGACCGACGTGAACTCGAGAATTTTAAGGAAATAGATGAGTGGATGGAAGAAGATTTGTCTTATGATTTGGGAGATGAAGATTAAGGCTCTTCTCATTCCCTAGAACTAGGCGTCCATTTAACACCAAAATAAATGGTTCTTGGCAGCGAGGGGCCAAACACATAATTACTGTCTCTGTTTTTGCCAATATCAAAATTGCTTTGGTAAGAATTAAACAGGTTTTTTATTCCACCGAATAGTTCTAGGGCCGTTTGCGTTTTAGTTAATTGCATGGTATAGGCAATTTTAGCACTCAATTCAGAAAAGGGTTTCGAGCTGCTAATTTCGTTTACAGTTTGATTGGGCGCACCAGCAAAGTGCGGAACCTTCATCTCTCCTGTATAAATATAATTTAGGTTTGCATTTACCTTTGAGTTTGGTGTAATAGATAGCGTAGCAAAACCATAGGTAGTGGGTGTTCTTACAAAATCTTTTAAGCCTTCTAATCCGTCTATATAACTTACTTTTTCATCAAACTTACTGGATTGTAAAGTAAAACCTGTTTCGAATTGAATTTTCTTATCGTAATTTGTTCTTAGCTCTAAAGTAAGCCCTTGTACCGTGGCTCCTTGTCCGTTTTGTTTTTCAAAGAGTTCTCCAAAACCATCTTGTCCTATCGGTTGTAAATAAAATGCATCATTCAACCGGGTGTAAAAACCCTCTAGGGTAAAACCGGCTATAAAATGCTCGCTAGGCTTATCGTAATTTACCGAAGCACTCAAGCTCTGCGATTTTTCTGGTATGAGGTTCGGAGACAAAGAAACACGCGATACCCCACCACCGGAAAATGCAATGTGCAAATCGGTGTCAAAAGCTTGTGGTGCCCTAAATCCAGTTCCATAATTAAGTCTAAACTGTGTGTTTGCTTTGAGTTTGTAGAGCAGTGAATAACGCGGACTAAACACGAGCTTATCAATTAAACTGTGCTTATCCATTCGTACTCCAGAAAGTAAGTTTACAGATGGAGACAAGTCCCAATCGCTTTGAACGAACAGCCCAAAATCGGTGGTTTTTTGGTCGATTAAGTAATTGTAAGGCGAGATTTCATCAAAAACATCGTCTACAACATATTCACTCCCAAGTGTAAAGGTATTGCTCCCTTTAATAAAATTGTAGCGTTTGTGGTTTACTTGAAAACCTCCTTGCAGTGTTGTGGTGTTTGAGTTTCCATAAGGAGGATTTTCTAAATGCGATTGAACGGCGGCGGCCTCATCGGGAAATATACCTGTGTAGTGTTTTCGTTTTGTGTTTTGCCAAGCGGCATAGGTAATAATAGAGGTGTTTTCTTTTGTAATTTGATAATCGGCACTAGCCATCCAAACATTGTGCGTCCGTTCTTCAGATTGCTGTGTTAAGTATGCGGGTTTGTCGGTAAGTTCGCCACCGAATCTAAACTCATTTAAATTACTCAGGTTGAATTCCAGTTTTTCATCCTCACTAGGTAAAAAGAAAATATTGGTACCAAAAGAGGTGTTTTTAATTTCGGGTATTTCAGAATAACCATCCCCGTTGTGGTCGTACAATTCTCGCTCTCGGCGGTTAAAAAAAAAGGACACGCCCGATGTGTTGTTTTCAGACACCAAAGAACTGTTTCCGCTTAGCACAAGGTCATTTGCCTTCCCGTTTATATTTTGATAAAAGGAATTAAGCTCAAAAGAATTTATTTTTGGCACTTTGGTAATTACATTTACCGTACCTCCAATTGCGCTCGAACCGTATAAGGATGAGCCACCACCTCTTACCACTTCTATTCGGTCGATCATATTGGTAGGCAACTGCTCTAAACCGTACAAACCTGTTAATGGACTAAAGATTGGACGGCCATTTATTAAAATTTGAGAATAACCACCTGCCAAGCCATTCATGCGTAATTGGGTGTAATTACAGGTTTGGCAATCGGTTTCTACACGCAGTCCGGGCTGAAACTTTAAACCTTCGGATAGATTACAAGCCTGCACATTGTTAAGGGTTTGGCTGTTGATTAAATTAACAATTACGGGCGAGTTGGTTTGCCTTTTGTAGGTTTTAGTGCCCGTAATGACCACTTCATTTAAGGCATTTATATTTTCAACTAAATTAAATTGCACATCAACTGCTTTGGTAAGTTGGCTAATAGTAAGGGTTTTAACTTGTTTTTTAAAACCTACAAAAGAAGCTGTAAGTGTATACTTACCGTACGGAATTTCTTCAAGAATAAAAGCACCTCTAGAATTGCTTACTGCTCCAGTAACCGGACTTGTCGAAATAGTAATCGTTGCAAATTCTTGGAGCATATTGTCTACTCTAACAAGTCCACTTAGGCTTCCGTTTTGAGCCAACAACACCGGGGTAAAAAGTAAAAAGGTAGCAATGGATGTTAAAATAAATTTTAACCGCATAAAATAATTCATTTGTTTAGCGGTGCAAATATAATAAGTTAGAGTAGTCTAACAATAGATTTCCTATATTTGTTCTATTAAAGCCCTTTTATGCAAACGCAAACAAAAGAAAATTACCTGAAAGCTATTTTTTTTCTGAGTCAGAAAAACGAGCAAGTTTCCATTACAGAATTGGCGAGTAAGATGAAGGTTAGTAAGCCTACGGCCAACAATATGGTAAAAAAAATGGAGCAGAACAATTGGGTTTTGTATCAAAAATACCAGCCGCTACAACTAACGAGTAAGGGAAAAAAAATAGGCGCTTTAATTGTAAGAAAACACAGATTAACAGAAATGTTTTTAACCGAAGTTATGGGCTTTGGTTGGGAAGAGGTACACGACATTGCCGAGCAAATGGAACATTTAAATTCCTCTATTTTTTTCGATCGTATGGATGAGATATTGGGCTTCCCAACCTCTGATCCTCACGGCTCGCCAATTCCAGATAAAAACGGAAAGGTCCCGAAATCAAACTACCTTAATTTAACCTCCATAAAAGCGGGAGAAAAAGTAAAACTCTGTGGCTTGGTTAAGAGTTCTAAAGAGCTTTTACTTTACTTAAACAAGAAAAAAATTACCTTGGGAACAGAGTTTAAAGTAAAGCAGATTGAGAATTTTGATAAGAGTTTCGAAATTCTATTAACCAACAACAAAGAGCTGGTGCTTACGTATGAGGTTTGTAAATGTCTACTGGTTCAAAAAGGATAATTTTTAGTATTGACTCGGTTTTTTTAGCTGTAGTTAAACTCCTTTTATACGTTTCCACAGTGCATTAAACATATTCGCCTGCTTTTCTTTTGGCGGCCCGCCTTGAGCTTCTTGCATCTCGTATCCATTTTCGCCATCCAGAAGCTCAAATCTAAAAATATACGCATCTACTGCATAGTCCTCGTTAAAGAAAACTCCAAAGCGCAAATCGTTCATTTGCAAACTATTTTCTAGGGGAATTACATTGTAATAGTCGTCGCTAAACCAAGCAAGTGTTTTTAAGGTTTCGTCTTGCTTGTTTTTTAAAAGCCCATGGTTTTTTGCGACTTCGGTAAACACAACAGCACTATGGTCAAATAAGGAATATTGAGAGAGGAAAAAGCTCGTATCGGTTTCTGCCACACAAGACCAAAGTACATTGCTCAAAATAGCCGGATTGGTAACATAGCGTTTCACTTCAATTTTTTGCTCGCTTAGTGCATTCGCAAAAACAGCGTTTACATGAAACTTGTTAACCACCGTAGCACACAAATAAAGGGAACTTAAAAGTATGCCCAGTTTGTTCCATTTGCCGCGTAAGCTGTTTTCTCTTTTATAAGTTGCGGCTACAATAAGACAAATAATAAAGGGCAAGGTGTAAACCGGATCTGCCACCGAAATAGTAGACCAGGCTACTCGTGTGTTTGTAAAAGGAGAAAACAATTGTGTGCCGTACATGGTAAAGCAATCGAGAATTGGGTGGGTAAGTAAAGACCAAAAAAACAAGCGCTGCCAATCTTTTACACTTGCTTCTGGAGCTTTCCATAAGCCGGTAAAGTATTTTTTGTAGGTAGAGCGGTATAAAAAATAAGCCAAGGCTGCTGCCGCCAAAAGCATGGGAATAAGCGGTTTGGGTACAATAATATTCAGCATAAAATGAACGGCAAAGCCAACAAGAATGGTAGCTAACGATCTAAAAACAAGGGCAATCCACTTGTGGTTTGGGCTTTTGTAAATGGCATGCACCAATTTACCAAACACTAAGGCTCCCAGTATAGAAAACAAAATGGAGTGGCTAAAGGCTCGATGAAAAGCCAGGTTGTCTATATTCGATAAAAAGAATTTACCCAAAACATCCAAGTCTGGAATGGTGCCTCCTATTGCGCCCCAAACCATAGCTCTGTTCCCAATTTTTTTACCCAAAACAAGCTCTCCAACCGCTGCTCCTAATACAATTTGTGTAAGTGAATCCATAAGGCAAATTTAGAATTTTTAATGGTACAAATCCATTCTTTTACGCATTGTAAACTAAAAGTTTTAAAACCAATTCTGTTGCCCAATAGTAAAATTTGAGTGGTATTACCTATTGTTTCATTCCCTAATTATAGGTAATATTAAAGTTCTATAAAATGATGTGGTATGTTAAACAATCTTCTCATTTTATGTGAATATTTATTCTGTACCCGCTAAAGTCTTTGTAACGTTAAAGTTTGATGGTGAAATAAATGTTAAGATGAAAATAGAATTATTAAATAGTTCTGGGGCAGTTGTATACTCTACCTCTAAATTAGTTGAAAATAAAGTTACCATTAACACCTCTAATCTTTCAAGCGGTATTTATTATATAAATGGATTTTTTGGAGCGCATAGTGTAAAAAGCAAAATAGTTTTATGAAATCTATTTGTGTAGTATTCTTATTTACAACTTCGGTGTATTCTCAGGTTGTAAATAATGATAAACCCTATGTATTAAGTATTGAAAAATCAATTGGTATTATGGGTTATCAAAGAGGAGATCATATTTGTAGAGAAAATCAAATCAAACTTGCCAACATCAACTTTTCAAAAGTATTTAAACTAGGATATTTAAAGCCTAAAGTAAGTATAGGTTTAATGCGTTTTGAAGAAGAATTATTTTACCCAATTTACAGACCAACACACGAATTGGATCAATCAAATCAACACCAACGATTTTCAGTCTATACTTCCCATTCCTTTTTTTCACGTTGGCTCAGAAGTATACTGGATTAAAGCTTCTAGTCGGGTTATCAAAAATACATGTAT
>Ga0233426_10002813_pt1 | contig 14235 bp, 13 predicted proteins | sample SI_118_April2016_6_FD_179875 | JGI IMG/M metagenome (GOLD analysis project Ga0233426, IMG submission 179875) | Seawater microbial communities from Saanich Inlet, British Columbia, Canada - SI_118_April2016_10_MG | ecosystem: Environmental > Aquatic > Marine > Inlet | place: Canada: British... | reverse complement strand
TTGATACTATCATTATCTAAGCTATTTTTTATAATGTCTTCGTCCATATCATCAGTTGACTCATACTTAATCTCAACACCGAACCATTTGGACGCACGGTTCTTTCCGAAGCATCTATCCATATACTCATGTAGGTCCTTTGGTGAAGGGCCTCTTCCACCATAGTTTGTCTCATACCATCGTGAAAACTCATTATTGAGCTCTGATTTCTGAACGCATGCGTTAGAGTTGCTGCGTAATACACATTCCTCAACGAACTCAGATAGGTAATCTTGGCTCTTCCTATACTCATTACTTTTTTGTAGAACGATGTCACAGTCATTAACCAGACCCTTCGTTTTAGACGCACGTTCTACCAACATTGCCAGAAACACTTCTTTCCAAGCATCAAACTTCTCATCAACTGACTTGTCAATGAGAAACTGGAAAGGCTTCTCTTTGTCACCTTCAACCGGGTTTTCTGTGAAGAGCGACTTGAATGGAACTGCTCTAATGCGACGCCACGTACCATGGTCGTTACTCTTGATGCCCATTAAAACGTTACACGTAACAACTAGTTTAAACTGTGGCAAGAATGAGATTGTCTGAGGCATATATGGAGCTCTACCTTGGATAGGGTCCTTTCCACTGGTTAATTGTTTCATAATGCCTTCGTTGATTATGTCACCTTTAGACGGCTCCTGCATGACTGCGAAACGTTTTCCCTTTAATTGGACGATTTCCGGAGCTAATCCACCAACTTTACCACGTCTATCGGTTACTAACGTAAGTGGCACATCACCCTTGTAGTCACCAAGGACAATTTCCATTAGATTGACTAACACAGATTTTCCATTTTGACCGCCACCAATATACATATTAAATGTTTGATTGGTAGATGTTCCTAAGAGTGTCGATGCCAAATGATCCCACATATATTCACATAGAGATTTCTCTGGAAACAGCTGGTCCATAAATATATTGATTTCGATGACCTTACTTCCGTGTTTTACTGTATCAAGTGGTTTATAATCAATATTAGTTGACATTGAGATATTGTCCTCTGGAATACCATTTCGAAATAAGTTCTCTTTAAAGTCATATACTCCATTCTTACAACAAAGTAGATGTGGGTTTACGTCAAGCTTTCCTAAGAAATCACCATCATAAAACAACTCCTTCGCCTCCTTCATAATATGGTCTTTATCGCTGGTTTGTGCTAACTTCTGAGAGATATTAATAGCTCTTTGTTGGATTACGCGATGAAGTTCATTCTGTTCTGCGATAGGTTCATCATCATCTGTGCGATTACTTTGTGGTTCATTGTTATGCATATATTGAACTGCTTTATTTCTATAACGCTCTCTTAATGGACCAGAGATGGTCTTTCTGAGAGTAGTCCCTGAATCTAGGTCGTGCCAACGATGATTTTTATAGACCATCCACATATTATTTTTAACGCTGGTACATACATATGTATGCTTACACATCTGATATAAAACCCACGCCAAATCCCAATCACCACATCCTGATTTTTCGTTATTCTTACCTTTACCGCCACTTATTTTCAGGCTTTGCTCGACGTGATAATCTAATGAGTTATTCATAATACGGCTATATTCTTCTGGTGCATCGGTCTTCGCCCAATGATATAACGACCTCTTTGTAATACCATCATTTGGACGTCTGTCAAAACCGCGCCATTTCTCGCATAATTCAGGGATACTACCAAAATCAAAAGTAGATGATTTCGCACTAAACGCAATCCATACAATTAACAATCGATTACTTATATTCTTAAGACACCATCCAACCTTCATCCACTTCATGTATGACCCAGATTCGTAATATGAAGGGGGCAATATCATTACATAGTCATACGAGTCCTTGAGGTCGTAATCCAGTTGAGAGCTTAATGATGACTCCAGAAATACCTGTATCATCATATCTAGCTCATCTTGCGTCTTAATGTTAGCTATATTTAGGTCTTCGATAACTGGTATATCTTGAACGGTCATACTAGACAGATTTTTTGACGAGGAACCTACTCGCTTGATATTATTCTGCCTATCATATTCATCTCGCTCCTTTAGAAACGAAGATTTCAAGAATAATGATGGATGATTTTCATTGCGAACGGATAACTCGTTTATATTTTTATTCACATCAAATGATTGTAATGGAATCTCTTTGCGCATAAACTCGCAATCAGTGTCATCAAACGATACGTTATAAATACGAGTAACCTTATATCTATCATTGTTAGGCTTTCTTGAACCATATAATTGCCAATTAACGGTTCCGTCTGTAATACCCTTATCGAATACATCTTCAAATGAATTTGTAATAGGGAGATCTCCCCACGCATCAGCAACTAACGGAATCACTTTATTGCGAATAATTTTTTGTGTATTTCGGTCGGTCTTTAATCCGAAGATCAAATGAATGCCATCTTTAGTACAATTTTTATCTTTCACGCGATTTACGGTAGGTTTCTGTAACACGTATATATTGAAATCACAAGTGCTATCCACCTGAAATATGGACTTAAACTCATCCAGATAGATGTCAATCATATCTTCAACGTGTCCGTCAGTATATTGACGCTCATCTACATCATAATCGTGCCGCAAGTCAATATCAACCAACATAGGTCCATTATCAACTAGCTGTTTCTCGGTCAAATACTCCTTTTTGTTTGAAGACAAAATATCTCGAATGTATAAATTAAGAAACAACTCATAATCTTCAGGAGGTATGGAATATGAACCGCCATATATGTTGTCATCTTTACTTCCAATCCGTGTATTTGTAATCTCCTTATTTGTATTATTTTCACCCTTTTTAAGTTGATGCTTCATCATAAAGTCTTGGAACCCAGCATACTTGACACTGATAGGTGGTTTAGATTTTGAAGACGACCCATTAGCGATAGATTTCTCCATCTCCATCTCGTTTGATATATTGATGTTATATTTTTATCTCCTTTCGATTTATATATTCTACCTTTCAATTTTCTATCACCAAGTATATTTAGGGATACCATTTACGGTCATATATTATATAATGACATTCAATGTATACGTTGCGAATATTACTAAATGATTTTGTAAAATTGAATTAATGTATCTCCAACAATATCACTTAAATAAATTATACTTCAGTAGTATATAAAATGAAGTTTTGCGAAAAGTGTGATAATATGTACTACATCGGGATTAATAAGAATAATCCCAATGAGTTAACGTATTACTGTCGTAATTGTAAACATGTTGATGAAACCATCACTCAAGAAGGTATTTGTGTAACAAATACCCAATTAAAGAAAGGAACTCACGAATTTAACCACTTATTTAATGAATATACGAAATTGGACCCCACCCTTCCACGGTTGTATAATATTCAATGTCCCAATGATGAATGTAAAACGGAACATGGTGTGATTTATATTCGGTATGATAATGATAACTTAAAATATTTGTATATATGTGCGGATTGTGATACAAAATGGAAAACTGATGAACGCAAATAATGATATTCGTGAATAGAAAATTGAAAATCTAGATGATAAATAACTATTTAGAAAAATTACATTATCTAATAATATAATAACTAATATGGACGCAGAAGATTATGTTCCAAGTGACACCGAAGATATCTCCAGTGATATTGAGGATAATGATGATATGTCAGTAGAATTAAAAAAACCAGTTAAAACAGTTCCAATAGAAGATGATGATGATATTGTTGACGAGATTGATGATGATGATGATAGTATTATTGAATCAGATATGGAAGATTATGGCGAAGAAGATATTCTAGACCATGATGACAAAGATGAAAATATGGCATCTAGTAAATTTACAATGGATGAGTATGGGTCTGATGATGATTCAGACAATGATTCGGAGGATGATGATTTACAAAAGTTTAACGAAACTGATAAAGATGATATTATTACTAACTTCCACCCAGAATTATACAGCCATAATTATGATGAAATCCAAACAATGGCTAAGGTTGTTCGTGATAACAATGGTGCGATTGTAGACCCTTTACATAAAACATTGCCATTTGTTACAAAATATGAAAAGGCACGAATATTAGGGGAACGAACAAAACAATTGAACGCAGGAGCACAATCATTCGTAGAAGTAGATGATAATGTGATTGATGGTTATCTAATCGCATTAAAAGAGTTTGAAGAAAAAAAGGTTCCCTTTATTATTAAACGCCCTTTACCAAATGGTGGATGTGAATATTGGAAGTTATCTGATTTAGAGATATTAGTATAATAACAAAATAGAAAAACAAAAACAATAGTTTATTTTTTATTTTTCAAAAAAGCAATATAGAAATTGAAATATAAGTAATGTAATGTCACAAAATAACAATAATAAACGAATTATACACTGTTCTTTTTGTGATGATGAAGGACACTCAATCAGTTCTTGCCAAGACCCGCGTATTGATATTGTAGTTAAAGATTTTGAAGAATCTATTTCATTAGACATGGAATGTAATTTTAAAATGAAATACGCAAAATATGTTATGAATTCACTATATAATATTTCTGATATTCGAATATTAGGCTATCAAAAAGGATTATCTATGAATAAGACATCCAAAGATATGTTTATCAATGAAGTATTGGATGAATATTATGATAAAACTAATACTAAATATGATGAAATTTTTACTGGGTTTAACGAGACTGAATTATTAGATTTCGCAAAAGATATATCTAAAAATTCAAAACAATGGAACTCTCGCAAACTATCTCTACCAAAAATAAAAAAACTATTGGGTATTAAACCGAACGATATTGTGTTACACGAAAACAAGAAGCAAAAGTATAAAACTGTACCGGCATCAATACCTGTCGATAATTCGAATGATGAAGAAACATCTAATTATGATTTTCAGTATTTTTTACTACCATTAGTAAACGAACAATCCTTTCGTGATTTATCTCCGGAGTTAAAAAACGGATTAAATTATATGTATTTTTTATCATTTGGAGCATTAGTTATGAATGCCTATATTATTTACACCCAGTATTAGGTCTACTATTATGACTTCCAATTCTTACCACAATCCAAACACGTTATGAAAATTGTAGCTGGTTCATCCGCACTTCGTGTTTGTAATTCATAATAGGTACATCTCTTTGATTTACACTTCTTGCATGTAAACATATCAGTTGATGCCTGTATATTGTTGGTGTATTTGTTTGCATCACGCATTACTTTCTGTTCGATTAAAGCCCTCCACTGTGAAGGATTCATTTCCTGATGAGTCATAGATGCGATATTGAGTGGAGTAACTTCACCATTTTTAATTCGATTTAAAAATGATGTATCTTTTAAGTTGATATAAATACTTCTCAATCTATCCAAATAGATTTGCACGAAACGTGGGTTTTCCCACTTTTTTATAATTTTTTTACTAGATGCCTCTTTTAACGAATAGTTAAACACTCCTCGTTCTACATTTACACATAATGTATCATCTTCAATAATCGCATTCAACTTATTTGAAACGTTTGTACGGAATTCAGTCGGGTTAGCAATATTACGCATTGTGTAAATAATATAATGTGTTATAGTATTTACCGTTTATATAATTTCAATTTTCTAATATGTTATAGATACTCTTCTTCCTCTAATTCATTTGTATATTCACTATCGTCAGTATCAGATGTATTAAAAATAGTAGGTGCTTTGGTACGTCGACGTGGGGTTTTAGGTGGTGCAATACGTTTTCTTTTATTTGGAATAGATATTTCACTATCACTTTCATCGCAATAACTGGCGGCTTCATCAAAGTCATCGTCGACTATGAAATCATCCTTTACATACCCACTTTTGGTCTTGGGTAAATCTTCATCTTCGTCTTCACTTTCGTGTGAATCTTCCTCACCCAAATCATCAAATCCCCCATACAAATGATTATATATACTATTCCATTCAGAAGAGGTCAGATTTTTTGGAACATCATTTACCTTATTAACTAAGACACAACTACCGAAAAATAACGTATTATCAATAGGTGGTGGAAATTCATATTTATTTTCTTGATTAGCTCTACCTACTAATTTACCATAGATGTAAATGTTATATGTTACGTTCTTTACCTTAATATTTTTCCATACTGACTGAACTTTGAAATCAGTGGATGCTTTAAATCCGCCTTTTTTATAAAGTTCATTTTCATCATACGATTTCACCTTTAGTTCCTTAACATTTCCTCCCTTCTCAATAATAATAATAGAAGCTGATGTCATAATATACAACTTATATGTTATAGATTTTATACCCTTTACAAATTACTAATATAATTGTGTTTGTCGTAAAATTATATAAAAATTTTTGTTGTAGTTGTGTATACCAATAAAGAAAATGTTATCAAATCCTATAATATCTTTCTTGATTAAAATAATTATATCGGTTGCTATAATTTATACATTACAATGCGGGTTTGAATACCTGAAATCTACATATACCAAGCCAAAAGTTAAGGATTTAGTGAATACTCAAATTAAGAAATATAAGGAAATAATGACTGAAATAAATAATCCAATTGAAAAAGAGTGCGAAGAAGTTACGGATGAAACAAATGAAGTTTTTAACAAACAAATAAATGTAAATGATATGAATGACGAACTATTGTCTTTTATGAATTCACAAACACAGCAATACGTAACAGACCCATAACTATATTTGCAAACCTATATAAAAATAAACTTACAATCAGTATAATGCCAGAATTAAGTCCCGCGCAGATAAGCCGATTATCTGATAGGTTTCCTGAATTTGAACTTTCGTATGAAACTATTTCACATACGAAAGTTTCGTCCGCATATAATGTAGTTACTGCTATACCTAATGGGAAAAAGGTGTTTTTATGGTTTACATTTTACAAAGATAAAGATGTATGTTATTTGTTTGAATTAAATAGAGAAAAACGTATTACTAAAGGGAAAATGCTAAATTTGGGGTTTAACTTCAAACTATCATTAGGCACTGTATTGTATGGCTCGTGTGTAGTTAATGAACTGAATGAATTAAAGGCCATTGTTGTTGATGATATCTTATACTATAAAGGGTTACTACTCAAAAATACACCTACTATACAAAAATTATCCATGTTAAATAAAACGTGTAACGATATTACAAAACAAGACCCTCATCATCCCGTATATTGTAGTGTTTTTTGGGAAATTAACATAGATAATAATGCGGTTGAATATCCAAATACAATTTCCAGTGATATCTTTCAAAGTATACCTTACAACATTCATCATATTCAATATAGATGCTGTCATGAAAAACGACCATTTGTCAATATCTTTATTCATAAAAAATTAAATGTGGTAAGTTTACCATCTGCCAAACGACATTTTATAAATCCACTAGATGATATTGATTTAACACCTTTTAGAATCACACAACATAAATCACAATATCGATATCCAACTATTTTTCAGATAATGGCAGACATTCAAACTGATATATATCATCTTTTTATTTATGGACGAAACAATCAACGCGTGTATTATAATGTAGCATACATACCTGACTATAAAACTAGTGTACTTATGAATTCATTATTCCGAAAGATTCGTGAAAATGATAATTTAGATTATATTGAAGAAAGCGACGATGAAGATGATTTCCAGAATATAGACGAAGACAAATACGTCGACGTAAATAAGGTATTATATATGGAATGTAATTTTCATATGAAGTTTAAACGATGGGTTCCAAGTCGGGTTGTTAGTCGTAGGGAAAAAATAGTACATGTGAGTCAACTTTAATTTTTAAATTGACGGGCGATTCTATCATCATGCATTTGTTGTAACGTTCGTCTATGTTCTAATACTTTTTTTGTAACTTGCGTTTGTAGTCTAGCATCATGGATTTGTTGTAAATGTCTTCTATATGATAATACTTTATGTTGGATTTCTTCATTTTGTTTATTAATAGATTCGACAATATTGACGGCACGAGCTTTCATTTCTGATTCTTTCTTTCTTTTTATTTCTTTTCTTTTTCGGTTCCATTCCTCTTCATTCTTTACATTCTTAAAAATGTCTAAGGTTGATGTTATTTGAGGATGCTGTTCTTTATTTTTATGGCTTAATTCACGGGCTTCCATTTCTAATTCTTTTTTTCGTTTTATTTCTTCTTTTGTTTGTTTCCATTCATCTTCATTTTCTATACCATTGAAGATATCTATAGCTTCTATCGTTTTATTTAATCGCTCTTTAATTCTTTTTTTTTGTAGTTCTTCGTACTCTTTTATTTTTGCTAATTTATTTACTGTTAACATTATTTATTATATATTGATAATATATAATGTCTGGAACCGGAGTTACAAATTTCTCATTTACAGAAGGTAATGTATTATCGAACACTGTTACTACAGCCACTTCGGGTGGTGATAATATCAACGTATTTAAGGCAAATTTTGAGCCTACACAAACTGGTGGAAAGATGCGTCGCAAATCATGCGGCAAAAAACGCAAATCTATGCGTAAATTAAAGAAGAATAATAAAAGTAAAAAAAATAAAACACGAAAAAATACTCGTCGGAATAGACGTAAATAGAAGCCAACAAAAAACAAATATATACACATTTACATATTTGTTTTTATTTTTTGTATTTTTTCTTACCTACGCCCTGCTCTCTTCATCTCAGACATCTTAATTTTGGCGTCTCCGTGTGCTCTATTATCGTGCCTATCTTCCCACATATAGTTTGATGCCTTATTTTGACCTCCACAGTTTCGGGCAACAATGTGTCCGGCGTCTTTATGCGCGGCTCTATCGTTTGCTTGGATTGTATTTAACCCTGCGTGTTGCTTGTAATGGTCTACAGCAAACTTACGAACTGCCTGATTATTATTCAGGGTGGGGTTTTCATTCGCAATTCTACGATTGATAGCGATAGAGTGTGTTCCGTATGGCATTTTGAATTTAGTTATTAAATATAACACTTATGTTGTTACTATACGTTCTATTATATTTCATAAATCAATTTTCTATTCCGTCTTCAGACTATCAAATATCGAAGTGTCAAGTAAACACTTCGAATCCTTTAAACTCTTTAAATGATTGTCATCATCGTCTTCGTCATCTACTGTTTCAGTATCATCATTCTTTAATTCTTTGGGTTCAAATACCCATTTCCACGTTTTATCGGTATTCCAATCTAAGCTCATTCCAGTATATTTATCTCCATCTATTTGACGGATGCGATAATTACATTTTTTATAAAATCGTCTTCGTTGGACCCATTGTTTTTGGAATAAATCGTGACTATCTACAATATCTACTACAATTGGATTATTTCCCTTTACACGTAATATGCGTCCAACCGATTGGGTAATATCCGTTTTAGGGGTAACCATAATTAAGGATGAAAGAGTCTTTATATCAAGTGCCTCGGCTGCCATAGCATATGTAGCTAATACAATTTTTTTAGATTCGGTAGTTTGTAAATCATCTTGTTTCATTCCACCTACATAATATCCTATTGTTGCCAATTCACGATGACAAATACCTTCATATAGATACTTTAATAATGAGCGATTATGACATAAAATCATTATTTGTTTTGATTCATCTTCTTTTAATAAATCGTCTACCACTTTGATTATAAAGTCACTGCGTGGTCCGTAATTACATAATTTGGATATCATAGTGCTATATTTGGGATTTCCGCGGAAATCATATTCTATTTCATTAAAATCGGTATCTCTGGAAGTATAATTTATAGCACGAACACATACAACATCATCGTCTTTTCTTCCTTCGCTATGTATCTTATCGCCAATATACATATACAACACTTTGGTTAACTTATCTTTTCTATCTACTGTTGCTGATATACCAAGCATATAGGGAGTTACTGTTTTGAATAATGTTTTTGAAAATTGTTCGCTACCGATACGATGAACCTCATCTATTACAGTTAGTCCAAATGAAGTAAATGCGTTCGGACCTAAATCCTTATCATATAACGTTTGAAGCATACCAATTACAATATCTTTCCCTTCTATATCAAATATTTTACCTTGAATTTTTCCTATTTTCGCACTTGGTAAAAAGTCATTTATACGGTCTATCCATTGGTTCATCAAGAATTCTTTATGCACGATAATTAGTGTCTTCTTTTTAATATCTGAAATCATTTTTAAAGCACAAATCGTATTATGAGTCACTGTATTGTCACCTAATACAAAACGACGATTTCCATCTATTTCAAATCCATAATAATTATCTATTTCTAATTTTTCTAATTTTATACGTGTATTTAATGCATCTTTTATTTGTCCTCTTGGATTTGCTTTTTTTCTCGGACATTTTACTGGTATTTCTTCTAATCCTTTACCATGAATATAGGTTCTGTAATAAGTTCCTTCTTTTTTTTCACCCTTATACATACAAGATTTTTTACATTCTGTTTTATAAGCAGCAAACCCTAATGACCTTGCTATAAATATTATATCATCTAATAATTTTTCATTTTTTTGAATAATATCATAAGAATTTTCATGCATATAACCGTCCGAGTCAATTAACCCAGCTAATAATTCTAATTGAGTAGTCCGATCATTGCATTTATAATCTTGTGGAATATGTTTATTTTGTATTAAGTTATATTTACGTAAACCAATCATTAATTCATTCTCTTTTGTAATAGAATTTATACGATAATCATACTGGCTATAATATTGTAAATATAATGTCTTGTGTTTATTTTTAAATGTATTATTATTTAAATAAGATAATACCGATGCTTCTTGTGTACTGATAAGTGTTGTTCTGGAAGCACCATCACCTAACCAATAACCCAATAAATATGGGTCTATTTCAACTTCTTTTTTGGGAAATGTAATAGGAACCCGATAACCAACCAGAACTCCTCCTCTTCCGTGATATGATTTTGGTAATTTTAAATAATCCAATACAGAAATATCACGAATAGTTCCTTTGGGTGTATGTTTATTCACAGTTGAACTGTATTTTAAAGATAATATATGACTTTCATTCACTATATATGGGTCTCCTTTCCCTGGGATTACTTTATACATTTGCTCCTTTCCGCGAGCAAGAGTTAACACATTTCGGGGGGTTGAATCATCTCCCATTATTACATCACCTACTTTTATATCTTGAACCATTTTAATTGTTCCATCATACTGCATAATTGGGGTGTTTACCCCGAGACATTTTCCAAAACCGCACGGAAGCTCGAGTATACCACCATTCCCACGTATCTCATTTCCACAGCATATAGGGGTATTTATATGATTCATATACACACTTATCACGTTTTTTTGATAATCACGAACGGTTTGTGTAAATTCAACATCTATATCATCACCTGCCTCTATTTCTGACTTGTCTGGCAGTCCGTAACGTTTGATTCCGTAAAATCTTGGTATGTAAAATTTATTTGCGTTTTCACGAAATACGTGAAAAGCACCTACATCTGTATTTTGATTCGCACCAAATACAAATGGTTTTACATATAACTCATCGCGAAGGATTTCTTCATCTTCTTTTGAAATTACGGACTTAGGAATAGTATACCCTTTCTTACCAAGATATGCGGATTTCCTCACAATTTCTTTGTAATCATCCGTTATTTTTACTTCTGTAACTTTAGGCTTTGGAGGTTGTCTTTTTCTGTTGTATGGTTGTCTAAATCCACGCATTATTTGAATTATATATATTAACGTAACTTTAGGATATTTCAATTTTGTAGGTTATTTACTTGGAATAAACGGGTGAAAAATATAATAGTATTCTATACTATACAAAAATGAAGTTTTTATCTTTTATGGATTCTCTTACTAATGTTGAAACTGCGGTTATTGTCATGCTTATTTCCTATCTAGCACTCCCAATTCAATTCCCTGATATGTTTGCTAATATGGTTGATTCCCCTATGGGAACAATTGGTATTTTCATTCTTTCTGTCTACTTATTTTTTAACGCAAACCCATTAGTTGCGGTTTTGTTCGTATTCGTCGCATATGAGATGTTCCGTCGTAGTAGCAACGCAACTGGAAAAGCCGCTATGATTAAGTATACTCCTACCCAAGCAAGAAAAGACGATAAGATGAAGAAAATGAACCCTGTCAAAACTGTTTCTTTAGAAGAGGAAGTCGTAAATGAAATGGCACCTGTAGGAAAGAGCGATGTTAGTGTATTCACCACATCTACTTACAAGCCTGTTGCTGAGAATGTTGGTAGTGCATCTATGTTCTAAGCCTACTTACTTGTTTTTACATCATATAACTTGCTATATGATGTAACTGTAATTTATGCTAATTAGGATGGAGTGACTTTAACTTGTGCATTAAACTTTTTCTTTAAACCTATTATTATACTTACCACCGCAAATACTCCTGCAAAAATTGCCGATAAGTTTCCATATGATACTAATGTTAATGAACCAAATAAATACAATATACTTAATATTAGTATGCCTGTAATAATAACAGCAAAATAAGCTGACAAACTATCCGAATTAACCATCGTTTGTAATATTACACTTAGTGTAGGAATAAGATCATCAAATGGAATTGCGTCTATGTTTTCAGCAGTATCAGAGGTTTGGTCGGATTTAACGGTAGTCCCTTTCACTTCTGTCGTCATAAAAGTTAAATCAGTTTTCTTTATTTGAATTAATCCATATGATAAAATACTAAACACAAAGGTAAATATACCTGCGGACATTAATTTATAATCGTCTGAAGATGCACCGGTGCTTATTAATGTTGTGGTCAAAATAAACATACTAAATCCTAGTATTATATCCGCCATACGGATACGTTCAAATCGAGCAGTATCATTTGTTTTGAATGCTATCGCGCTACCGTCAATTACCAAATTTTTATAAAGTAATGGAACAGTAATATAGGAAACTAACATTGCTAGCACAAATATACCATAATTTACAGTCGTCTTCATAAAATCACTTTCTTGTGCTTCAGTTGCCATTTTACTGTTAATTGGGACATTATATGTATTCTGTTCTTCTTCACTCACCCCGGTTGGACTGCAGTCAATATATATCTCTTCAGCATCTCGTTTTGATATGTTATTACTTGGGACTACAATATAACTATCTTCATCAGAAGGGTAATTATCGAACATTGTAGTTACATTACCCAACTTATCAACGATTTTCTCTTTTGACGCAGTATTAATTTGAATGGGGGTTGTAAATACACATATCTTATTGCCTTTATCAGTATAAACAATACAAGAATCTTGTTTTGATATGACCGAGTTCAATTCAGCTTCGATTGTTGGTTCCTGCCTTTCCTTAATATTTAATATTTTATCTATATCATTCTCATCTGTTATTAATGATGATTTTGTTTCAAGTAAATAACAAGTGTATAGTTTGGTTTGATCGCTCGCAAATGTATGTTCTATGACTAGTTCTCCCACAATATTATCATTATTTGTAGTAATACCATCTATATTGTAATGAATTGTTTGGTAGATAGACAGATTTGTATGCATGTAATTATATTGAGTTCCTTTCTCGGTATAAAAAAAGTTATTCTCAGATGATGTATTGGGGTACGATATTTCAAATCCGCCTCGTTTATCAGAAGGTTCTGATGCTTCATTCTTATTTAATGTTACCCGCTGATAGTCTATTACAATTTGATGATTGAATTCTTTATTTTTACTAGGGTAGAAATTTGGCATTATTAATATACTATATAGATTATTCATATAGTTTATTTTTGAATTTTTATCTAAAGGTTAGGAATATACTGGAACAAATTGTTTTCATACATTGTAACTTGGAATGTGTCATTGTACCCTTCTACAAAAACAACATTGCCATTATTTATATCATCACAACCATATTCTCCCGTACAACTTTTTCCATTCACACTTATTGGTAGTTTGGTATTCAAATTTCCATTATTCGCAATTGTATAAAATTGCCACTTATCTCTTCCAGTCATTATTCTCCGTCCCATCAAAGGAAGAATATTTTGTTCTCCATCATTTCCCATACGCGTTAAAATACCCATCTGTTGGTAATTACTATTTGTTGCTCGTGTTTCAATATTTACAGGAACCGCTACTGGAGGGACTCCGCGAATATCACTTGAGCCACGTTGGTAATATACATCGTGAGTTTTTAATGGAGGGGCATAAGGGTCATTTATTGTATCATTTCTACCGGACATTGGAGTTAACGCGTGATGTA
>Ga0233426_10002812_pt1 | contig 14235 bp, 10 predicted proteins | sample SI_118_April2016_6_FD_179875 | JGI IMG/M metagenome (GOLD analysis project Ga0233426, IMG submission 179875) | Seawater microbial communities from Saanich Inlet, British Columbia, Canada - SI_118_April2016_10_MG | ecosystem: Environmental > Aquatic > Marine > Inlet | place: Canada: British... | reverse complement strand
TGGTGTGGTGACGCCCTTTGCCTTTGCCCGATTTCCAAACGCCATCGCCGTGTTTTTTCGATGTATCAGTGGCCATGTGCTGTCTCCGCATGCAAAGTCGATCAAGAATTGAGGGTTTGGTAGCAGGATTTGGTTGGTTGATTACCCTCAAAAACGACAGTTCAGGGCGGGTTTCAGATCACTTGGCGGTGGCTTTGTCGTGAATGGGCTGCAAGGTTTCCTAAAGTGAACGGCAGGCCGGGGTGTTTTCATTGCTTAATGTTAAGAACCGAGGTCTAAAAGGCGTACAAATAATTGAGAGCTCTTAGAATATGCGCCCGATGATAATCTTTGCATTTGCCAGCCTTTTTCCCGCGCTACTGCTGGTTCTAGCCTGTGTATTTGGTGGCGTATTGCCATTAGCCAGTGTCTTTAGCATTACCGTTTTGGTTTTCATTTTGGATCGAATTGCAAACGCCGAACCCATCGAGGTTTCTAACGAGAACGGGCATAGTTTGTCGCTGTTAATTGGTGTTGCGCATTTCGTCGTTTTGGCGACGTGTGTTTGGGGCATCGCACAAGCAGGCTATTTGTCGACATTGGATAAGGTTTTGATCTTTATCGGTGCAGGGTTGTGGTTTGGCCAAGTCTCCAACTCCAACGCACATGAGTTGATCCATAGATCTTCACGCGGACCGCGCCGGTTGGGTATCGCTATTTATTGCTCGCTCTTGTTTGGGCATCACGCCAGCGCCCACCCTAAAGTGCATCATGTTCACGCTGCGACGGATCGTGATCCAAATTCTGCGCGATCTGGCGAAGGCTTCTACCGCTTTTTAATGCGGGCATGGTTGGGTGGCTTTCAATAGGGACTGATGGCCGAAAACATGGCACGTGCCGGCGCAAAACAAGTGCTGTCGCGCGGTTCTCATCCTTATATTGGATACATAACAGGTGGAATTCTAACTGTTTTGGCCTCTTTAATCATTGGCGGTTTTGCAGGGCTAGACGCATTGCTTGCTATCGCAGCATATGCTCAGATCCAGTTGTTTCTTTCCGATTACGTCCAGCACTACGGCCTTCGGCGAAAGATGCTGGAGAATGGTCGTTTTGAACCTATCGGCCCAAACCATTCATGGAATGCGCCACATTGGTATTCCAGCGCGATGATGTTGAATGCGCCGCGTCATTCTGATCACCACACACGGCCAAGCCGCAGCTTTCCATCCTTGGAGTTGGATGAAAGCACAATGCCAATCCTGCCCCAGCCGTTGCCTGTGATGGCTTGTTTGGCCTTGGTGCCAAATATCTGGTGCAGGGTCATGGACCGCCGTGTGGCAAAATGGATGACCCATTAGATGACGTGTTCGACCAAACGGATTTTACAGGCTGGGCTAACGGTCTGTCTTTTGGTGGGCGCAACTGCAAATGCTGAAACAATGAGCGCTGCGGAGTTTGACGCCTATACAAAAGGCAAAACGCTGTTTTTTGGCCAAACAGGCAAACCATATGGGGCAGAGCGATATCTGGAAAATCGTCGGGTTCAGTGGTCATTTTTGGATGGCATCTGCAAGGATGGTTATTGGTATGAAGAGGCGGGCGAGATTTGCTTCGTATATGAGGATAAAAACACGCCGCAATGTTGGACATTTGAAGAAGGCCACAACGGTTTGATTGCGCGTTTTAGTGGTGATCCGCAGGAAGTTGACCTGTATGAAGCGCAAGATACAGATCAGGAAATGATCTGTTTAGGGCCTGAAGTAGGGGTTTAAATCGCACAGGTTGTTCCAACGCCCATGCAGCCCTTCACTGAGTGAGCAGCGGCTATGCGCATTCAGCATTGGTAACTTAGGGCGCTACATTTTAATTGAAACACACGGGATGGGCCCGTCATTCGAAGATTTCGAAAAGGTTTCAAAATGTCAGTACAATCTACAAATGCACCAATCTATTTTGGTGGCTTCACAGCAGCAATTTCATCATTCTTTGTAAACATGATCGAAAATAGCGCGATGGCACGTTCCGCCGAAGTGCGCAGCGAACAGATCGCCGCATTGAATGCCAAGTCTGACGAAGAGCTTGCAGCTATGCGTCTAAACCGTAGCGACATTGCGCTGCATGTTTTTCGCGATCGTTTGTACATCTAAGACAGCCAATTCTACCACTCACGGTATTGACAGTGGACGCGGGTCGGGCCAACGCTGCGGCTATGTTTGACCTGCGCCCAGTTGGATACGTGATCGGCCTTTTGGTCACTATGCTTGGCTTTGCCATGCTGTTGCCTTTGGTCGTTGATGTAGCCGAAGGCTTGGGCCATTGGCCTGCTTTTGCTGAAAGCGCGATGATCACCATTTTGGTCGGTGGCATCTTGTCGCTCAGCTGCGCGAATGCGGTGCGCCAAGGGCTCACTATTCAGCAAACTTTTATCCTTACGACTGGCGTTTGGCTGATGTTGCCTATCTTTGGGGCATTGCCATTTGTTTTTGGTGCCACAGAAGCACGCTATGTTGATGCGTTCTTTGAAGCGATATCTGGACTTACGACAACAGGTTCAACTGTTTTCTTCGGGTTGGAAACGCTGCCTAAGGGGCTGTTGTTGTGGCGCGGTATCCTGCAATGGCTCGGCGGCATTGGTATCATTGTTGTGGCCATGGTGTTCCTGCCAGAGCTGCGCGTTGGCGGGATGCAAATTTTCCGATCTGAAGGTTTTGATACCTTAGGAAAAATCCTACCTCGGGCTACTGAAATCGCCAGCCGCATTTCTGTCATCTACGTTGCGCTGACTGCAATTTGCGCGATCTTTTATATGGCATTCGGTATGAACGCGTTCGACGGAACCGTTCATGCGCTCACCACTGTTTCGACGGGTGGGTTTTCCACCTATGACGCCTCGTTTGGTATGTTTTCAGGTCCGATGGAATATGTCGCGACAGTCTTTATGATCCTAGCGGCATTGCCATTTGTGCGTTACGTTCAACTTCTGAATGGCAGTGCGTTGCCCTTGTGGCGCGATCCGCAGATCCGTGCGTTTCTAATGGTGATTGCGATTGCTGCAGGCGTTGTCGCGCTAACACTGACAGTGATTTTCCCACATGATCCAGAGCAAGCCATTCGCGAGGCACTGTTCAACATCACCTCAATCATTTCGGGCACGGGCTATGCCAGTGTGGATTACATGGGCTGGGGATCATTCGTGATCTCAATCTTCTTCTTCATTGGATTGATCGGCGGGTGTGCGGGTTCAACAGCTTGTTCTATTAAAATATTCCGCTATCAATTGTTGTTCGCATCCATTCGCGCGCAGTTGCGAAAAACACGTAGCCCACACGGGGTATTCACGCCGCGCTATGCGGGTCGGCCTGTGGGCGATGATGTGTTAAGTTCGGTTATTTCGTTTTTCACCTTCTTCGTTGTAACCCTTGGGGTTTTGGCTGTCGCATTGGGCATGACGGGTTTGGATTTCGTCACGTCGGTCTCTGGGGCCGCATCTGCACTTGCAAACATCGGTCCAGGCCTTGGCGATCAGATCGGACCTGCGGGCAATTTCTCGGGCCTGAATGACGCTGCCAAATGGTTGCTTGCGGCGGGAATGCTTATTGGACGACTTGAGCTAATGGTGGTTTACGCGTTGCTGACGGTTCATTTCTGGAGGGCCTAGATGTCTAAACTATCAAACGCGCTGTCTCGTCCTCTTGGGGCGCAAATCTCTCACATGCTGAAGGATCGCGGTGTTGATGTGATCTTTGGGATACCGGGTGTTCACAATCAGGAAATGTACCGTGGCATTGAAGAGGCTGGAATTAGGCATGTTTTAGCACGTCACGAACAAGGTGCTGGTTTTATGGCTGATGGGTACGCGCGCGCTGCTGGCAAGCCTGGCGTGGCGTATGTGATCACTGGCCCGGGACTGTGTAATATTATGACGCCAATGGGACAAGCGTACTCTGATTCCGTACCGATGTTGGTAATATCGTCCTGCTTGGACGAGGTGTCGGCGCGCAAAGGCCAGCTTCATCAGATGAAGGATCAACGTGCTGCGGCTGAGACTGTTTGCGACTGGTCTGAAGAGGCTGGATCTGCAGAGGCCGCATACACGATGATTGATCGCGCGTTTGCAGAGTTCCAAAATACACGGCCACGACCCAAGCATATTCAGGTGCCCATTGGTTTGTTGGAGGGGCTGGCTGCTCCAGTCGCGCGCAATCCAAGCGCGATGAGCCGCCAAAGCGTTGATGATAGTATCGTTCAAGGCATAGCCACTCGATTGCGTCATGCGCGGAACCCCTTGTTCTTCTTGGGCGGTGGTGTTGCAAAAGGTAGTTGCGATGGCGTTGCAAGCGCAATGCAAGTCATTGGTGCCGCAAGCATGGTCAGCACGGCGGGACGCGGACTAATTGATCCGGCTGACCCACTTACATTTGGTGCCTGCTTGGCGCGCCCCAGCAGTGCAGAGGTTGCAGCCAAGGCTGACCTAATAGTCGTTGTCGGCTGTGAGTTGGCCGAAGTTGACCTATGGCGCGATGACCTTGGGCACAGGGCCGAGGTTATCCGCGTCGATTTGGACCCAAGCGTAGGCGCGGCAGACCCCAAAACATCTTTGTTTGTGCAATCTGACGGAGCTGACTTTGTCTTGGATTTGGCGGATCAGTTTGACGAACCGCTGAGCACGGAATGGAAGGTAGACGCTATTGCTGCATGGCGCGCGCGCTGGCGTGCAGAAGTAATTGCTGAGCGTCCCAACATTGCGCCTGTCATTGAGGCGCTCCAAACTGCCGTCCCTCATGATACGATGATCTATTCAGACATGACCCAATTGGCCTACGCAGCGGTCGAACTGTGGGATATGGACCTGCCAAAGAAATGGCATCACCCGTCTGGTTTTGGAACCCTTGGTTACGCGACGCCAGCAGCGATTGGTGGGGCAATTGCGCGCCCAAATCAGCCAACGATGGCCATCATAGGGGATTACGGATTTCACTACACGATGGCTGAACTTGGTGTTGCCGTCGAATTGCAGCTAAGCTTGCCTATCATTCTTTGGGACAATGGAAAATTGGGCGAGATCGAAGACAGCATGACTGCCGCCCAAATTGCACCCAATGCTGTGATCGCACACAACCCTGATTTCTGCAAACTTGCCGAAGCCTTTGGCGCACTGACGGCCGCCCCCCAAAACCTAAGCGAATTGGAACCGGCGGTTCGATCGGCATTTAACGCCGATGGGCCCACCTTAATCTATATAACGCCGGAAATCTTAGCCTGAGCTAACTTCATCTTACCGAACAAACTCTGGGGTTTGGGGCGAAGCCCCAAGACGCTACTCCCAGCAGCTGACCAATACTGTCATGCTGCGCGCGGCTGCTGAAATATCCTCTGCAGCCATTTGTTCACTGGATCGCGCTGTCTGGCTGGACTTCCCTGCGTCGCGCAATGCAGTCTGTATTGTTTCGCGATCTAAGGAAAACGCAACATCATCCGGCAGCTGTGGCCCGGTGGAAGGCGCAGGTAACAACATGCCCAAGACGCCCCCGGTTGCATCTAAAACGGGACCACCCGCATCACCTGCCAATGCAGTCAGCGCAAAGCGGTTAAGGTTCTCTTCGCCACGGAAGCCGCGCAGATCAGACAGTGTGCCGTAGGTCACTGATGGGGAGTTCAGCACACCTTCATAGCTATAGCCTGCGATTGCGACCTCGGTGTTTAGGCGCGGGGTCTGTGCGCTGAAGGCTGCAACATTCAGGGGGGCCAATGAATCATTTGGCGTCAGAACCGCAATACCGGTATCGGATGTCGCAACAAGTTCTGCCTCATATTGTTCGTCGATGGTGATACGTGCGCAGTTTTCGACGGCCTCAGCTGTTGTTACAACTGTGCCGCGGTTATCGGTGTAAAACCCGGAGCGGGAGATAGCAGGTTTGCGAACCTCAAGGCCTGACACCAGATCAATAGCTTGGTCTTCATCAGAGCCAGCGGCGGGGTCCAGAACAGTATCTAGGCGAACCAAGCTTTTGTCCATTTCACCAATCAATCGGCGGCGGCGCTCTTCGTCACCAGCGGGCCACATCAGTGTAAAGCCTTTGATCTGGCCGTTGTTCAAGCTGACGCGGGTTTCGCTGATCATGGTTGCGTTTTCACCGATCAAGACAAAGCTGTTCTTTTTGCGCTCACGTGGCCCGTCCAAGGGAACCGCTTCTAGTGTTTGCATGATGTCGTACAGGCCAAAGAGCGTATTTTGATCGCCAGGCTGGTTGATCAGTAAAACGCGGGCCCCGGTGTCACCGACAGATTTATACTGAGCGAAAGGTGACTCGTATTTGTCAAAGGCGACTTCGATTGTCGGAAGCATAATTTCAATGCCCGCCTCTGCGTCACGCACAACTTCTAGGCCCAAACCATCAAGGATGGAATTGTACTTTGCCAACAGGTCAGCACGTTGTGAGGTCGTCAGAATACCAGTGACTTCATAGCCATTCGCTTCTTGCCAAGCGGCCATAGAGTTACGAGTGCCACGGCCAAATGATCCGTCAATCGCAGCGTTGTAAAAGCCAGCCCATTGCAACAGGCGTTGTAAGTCTTTCTTTTCTTCACGGTTTAGCGCGCGTTCACTGCGTTGCGCCTCGGCGGGCGTTTCGCCAGCAGGCTCTACCGGCTCAGCTTCTGCCACTGGCGTCGGTTCCGCCGTTGGGGCTTCTTCTGCTACAATATTCGGGGTTTCCGTTTCGACGGGGGCGGGCGCAACCGCTGGGTCTAAAATATTTGCCCCCACTGGCCAGAATTGTTGGCGAAGGTTCGATGACACTGCAATAAATGCATCACGTGGGATCAGGCGATCGCGGCGGTAAGACCGCAATGCTGTCTCAGCATCCGCACGTGTGTATGGGCCCAATGCAACGCCGTACCAACCGCCGCCAAGTGCAAAACCATTCACATCTTCTAGAATTTCTGCATAATCACGTGCTGCTTCGGTTCCTGCACGTAAACTAGATTGAGCTTCGATTTGGATCCATACGACCTCATCGGTAGATTGCGCTGCAGCGGGCAATACCAAGCTCCACATGACCAAAGTTAAAGTTAGAAGGTTACGTATAACTTTGTGAATCATCGTGCCAGATACCTTGCAATCATTAAATTTAAGCCAAATAAGCAGGAATTCGCTGCAATTGCCATAAGCTAAGTGACATAAAAAGAATGCTTCGGGTGCAATTGACCACAGTTGTTGAGGGGCTTAGGTAAGACGCGGCTTACAATGCCGATATCACCGGCGAATTGAATCGCATTTCGACACAGTCAGGACACGTCCATGAACAGCACAACACCTCGATCCTTTCAGGAAATCATCCTGCGTCTTCAAGGGTATTGGGCCTCTAAGGGCTGTGCCATTTTACAGCCATATGACATGGAAGTTGGGGCAGGAACATTCCACCCAGCGACAACGCTGCGCAGCTTGGGGTCAAACCCTTGGGCGGCCGCTTATGTGCAGCCCTCGCGCCGCCCAACAGACGGGCGTTATGGTGAAAACCCGAACCGCTTGCAGCACTATTATCAGTACCAGGTGTTGATCAAGCCGAGCCCACCCGACCTTCAAGAGCTATATCTTGGATCTCTTGCCGCAATCGGCGTTGACATGGACCTACACGACATCCGTTTTGTTGAGGACGATTGGGAAAGCCCAACCCTTGGTGCGTGGGGGCTTGGGTGGGAAGTCTGGTGTGATGGCATGGAGGTTTCCCAATTCACCTACTTCCAACAGGTCGGCGGGCATGATTGCGCGCCCGTCTCAGGCGAACTGACTTACGGTCTTGAACGCCTTGCGATGTACATTCTTGAGTGTGACCACGTGATGGACATGCCCTTCAATGATCCTGATGCACCTATCCCGTTGAAATACGGCGATATTTTCAAGCAAACCGAAGAAGAATATGCGCGCTGGAACTTTGATGTTGCCAACACCGAAGTGTTGTTGCGCCACTTTGAAGAAGCCGAGGTTGAGTGTCAGGCCATTCTTTCGCAAGCCTTTGACGATCCGAAGACTGGCAAACGTATCATCATGGCACACCCTGCCTATGATCAATGCATCAAAGCCAGCCATATCTTCAACTTGTTGGATGCACGCGGCGTTATCTCTGTCACTGAACGTCAGGCATACATTGGGCGTGTCCGTACGCTTTCTAGACAATGCGCAGATGCATTTGTACAAACCCGCGCTGGCGGTTTTATCGAGGCGGCGGAATAATGGGAAAGTTTTTAGCAGTGTTGTTACTTGGAAGTGCAGTAATTGCAGGGGCGTCAATGTATTACCTGCAGGTGTATGGGCTTTATGACGAAGTCAAAACAAGTGATGTACAGCTTGTTTCAGTTGTGGATGACCTGCCTGAATTGATTAGCTTTGACAATTTCCAAGCCATCGATTCACAAAGCTCCCCAATCCGCTATCGCGCCTGCTTTACAACAGATCTCAGCATATCGTTGCTAAGCGAGACCTATGTTGGTTTGGAAAAAGCGTCCCCGCGCAACGCTCCAAAATGGTTCGACTGCTTTAATGCGGCCGCAATCGGTGCAGAGCTGGCGGCGGGAACAGCTGTTCCATTCCTTGGTCAGAAGAATGTCCACTTCGGCGTTGACCGCATCGTTGCCATCACGGACGACGGACGCGGCTATATTTGGCACGACCTCAATGATTGCGGCGACAAGGCCTATGATGGCACGATCGTTGGCGAAGAATGCCCAGGACGGGAAGCAACAGAATGACTGATTTATTAATTGAACTTTTCTCCGAGGAAATCCCGGCCCGTATGCAAACACGTGCCGCCAATGACCTGAAAAAGCTGGTCACTGATGGTATGGTGGAGGCTGGCTTGACCTATGCTTCCGCCGCCGCGTTCAGCACGCCGCGCCGCCTGACACTGACGGTTGAAGGTATGCTTGATGCGTCGCCAACAACTGTTGAAGAACGCAAAGGTCCAAAGGCCGATGCCCCTGAAAAAGCAATCGAAGGATTCTTGCGCGGTGCAGGTTTGACCCGCGACGATCTTGAAGAACGTGAAACGCCTAAGGGGAACATCTTTTTCGCCAAGATTACGAAAGAGGGCCGCCCGGCCGCCATTATCGTGGCGGAGGTTCTAGAGCGCACAATCCGCAATTTCCCATGGCCGAAATCCATGCGTTGGGGCAACGGAACGTTGAAATGGGTACGCCCGCTGCACTCTATTCTATGCATCACCAGCTCTGAAGAAGGCGCAACTGTTGTGCCACTTGAGGTTGATGGGATCATTTCTGGGAATACGACCCGTGGCCACCGTTTCCTTTCACCTGACAACATAACGGTGAACAACTTTGACGATTACACCAGCAAACTGAAATCGGCCCATGTTGTGCTTGATGCCCAAGAACGGGCAGATGCGATTTGGAACGACGCGACCAATCAGGCTTTTGCGACTGGTTTCAAAGTTGTCGAAGACGCGGGCCTTCTGACCGAGGTTGCAGGCCTCGTAGAATGGCCAGTTGTTTTGATGGGTGAGATTGGTGAGGATTTCTTGGGATTACCAGCCGAAGTGCTGCAGACCTCGATGCGCGAACATCAAAAGTTCTTCTCTGTACGCAACGCCAAAACCGGCCGCATTGAACGCTTTATCACCGTGGCCAATCGCACAACGGTTGACAACGGAGCTACGATCCTTACGGGCAACCAGAAGGTGTTGTCGGCCCGTCTGGCAGATGCAAAATTCTTCTGGGAAAACGACCTGCGCGTTGCGAAGTCAGATATGAGCGTTTGGTTGAAGTCGCTTGAAAATGTGACATTCCATAATAAGCTTGGCACCCAAGCTGAATTGGTAAACCGCATGGCGACGTTGGCGCATAAGTTGGCTCCGGCAGTTGGGGCAGACCCCGACATGGCCGAAAAAGCTGCGCGTTTGGCCAAAGCGGACCTTAGTTCCGAAATGGTTTATGAATTCCCCGAACTTCAAGGCCTTATGGGGCGCTATTACATTGAAGCCTCAGGTGAGGATGCTCAAATCGCAGCCGCTGCAGAAGAACACTATGCCCCCCTTGGTCCTTCGGATGACGTGCCAAAGGCACCGGTCTCAATCACTGTATCGCTGGCTGAAAAACTTGAGAAACTCAATGGTTTCTGGTCTATTGATGAAAAACCAACGGGCTCGAAAGACCCGTTCGCATTGCGTCGTGCCGCACTTGGTATCATTCGGATTGCAATTGAAAATGACCTTGCAATCTCCTTAAATACAGTGATGCCAACAGAGCATGCGAAAGACCTCCTATCTTTCTTCCACGATCGTCTCAAAGTATATCTAAAAGACCAAGGCATTCGCTACGACATCATTGATGCTTGCATCGCTATGGACGGCAATGACGACATAAATCTTCTGGTGAAACGTGCACGGGCGCTATCTGAAACGCTGAAAACAGATGACGGTAAAAACCTGATCCAAGGGTTCAAGCGCGCCAATAACATCCTGTCTCAAGCGGAAGCCGGGGACGGTGTAGAATACTCCTACGGTGCCGATGTGAAATTCGCTGAAACAGAAGAAGAGCGCAACCTGTTTGGTGCCCTTGATACGTCTGAGGTGAAAATCAAACCAGCAATGGTGGCCCAAGATTTCGCATCTGCGATGTCTGCAATGGCAACGCTTCGCACGCCGATCGACGCCTTTTTTGAGGCCGTTCAAATCAACTCTGACAACCCAACGGTGCGCCGCAATCGACTGAACCTTCTCAGTCGTATCCGCACGGTTTGTTCTTCGGTGGCGGATCTAACCAAAATCGAAGGCTGATCCAACTTCGTCTTACCAAATAAACTCCGGGGGAGCGGCCCGTAGGGACGTGGGGGCTGGCCCCTTTGTTTTCTGCTCCCTCGGCATGCGCTAAATCCTTGATCGCCTAGGATTTAAGCCTATGCTGCCATCGAAACCGGTAGGTGCTGCAATGCAGAATAATCCAGATACAACACTTGTTACGCAAACAGCCAAAATGGCGGCGTCCACGCATGGCGGCCGTGCAAAATGCTTGCAGCGATTGATCCGTCTTGACCTGCCAGTACCTAAAACGGTGGCGCTTAGTTTTTCGGCAGTCTCTAAAATCGCCAATGGAGAATTGCCAGATATTGAAGCCGTACTTTCACAGTTCCCGAAAGATGCACTTTTGTGCGTGCGCCCGTCCTCAGAGGATGCGGATTGGGGTGGCCCCAGCGCTGTACTCAATATCGGGATGAACGATACTTCCTATACGGACTTGTGCGCTCAGCTAGGGACAGAGGGCGCAACTGCGATTTACACTCGGTTTGTTCAGTCCTACGCAATTAACGTTGCACGTCTTGATCCAGATATGTTTGACGATGTTGTTGCATCAGGTCCCGAAGGATTGTCAGAGACTTTGCGCGCTTATGAAGCCGAAACAGATGAGAAATTTCCCTCCGACGTTGGAACGCAACTCGCCGCTGTACTGCGATCGATGGCACGTGCATGGGATGGAACCTCTGCGCGCCTGCTTCGTCAAGGCAAAGGTGCACCTGCAGGTGCCGGTCTTGGCCTCGTGGTTCAACAGATGGCTTTTGGGGTAGGCACGCAACAAAGTGGCTCTGGGATGTTCCAACTGGTCAACAGCGATACGGGCCAGCCGCAAATTACGGGTCGCTATCTGCGCCAAAGCCAAGGGCTAGAAGCTCTGTTCCAAGATGCTGAAGCGATGTACCTCACGCGTGACCCACGCGGCCCATCCTTTGAAGAACTTGAACCAGAGCTGTTTGAAACGCTCAAAGCCCATGCCGCCTTGAGCCGTGTGCGTCTGCGCGAAGAGATGCAATTGGAGTTCACCGTTGATAACGGTAAGCTCAACATTTTGGACGGGATCCGTGTCACGAGATCATCACGCGCGGCTGTTCGTATCGCGGTCAGTTTAGCCAACGATAAGATCATCCCTCGTCAAGACGCTTTGATGCGCGTTGAACCACTGTCACTTAACGAACTATTGCACAGGCAAGTTGACAGTGATGCCCTGCGTGATGTTGTGGGCCACGGCATTGCCGCGAGCCCGGGGGCTGCTGCGGGTAAGCTGGTGTTCACGGCCGCCGATGCGCAAGCGCACGCGGCCCGTGAAGAAGATTGTATTCTTGTGCGTCGTGAAACGTCACCTGAAGATATTCGTGGAATGCACGCCGCACGCGCCGTTTTGACTGAACGAGGCGGGGTCACAAGTCATGCTGCAGTCATCGGGCGCGGCATTGGTTTGCCCTGTGTCGTTGGCGTATCCAACATTCGGTTCGTGCCAAGCAAGAAGCAGCTTATCTTGGCAGATGGCCGCATTCTTGAGGAGGGCGAGGTCGTCACAGTTGATGGCACGTCCGGGCAGGTTTTGTTGGGCGCTGTCGCGATGCAAGAAGCAGCACTTGATGACGCATTTCAAACCTTGATGGAATGGGCAGATGAAGAACGCGACATTGGTATTCGTGCCAATGCGGATACGCCTGCTGATGCTCAAACTGCGCGTAACTTCAACGCTCAGGGCATCGGTCTGTGCCGCACAGAGCATATGTTTTTTGAGGCAAGCCGGCTGACAGTGATGCGCGAGATGATCTTTGCAGAAACATCAAAAGACCGTCGCGCTGTACTTGAGCGGCTCTTGCCGATGCAACGCGAAGATTTCACCGAACTGTTTCGCATCATGCACGGACAACCGGTTTCGATCCGCCTGTTCGATCCGCCCTTGCATGAATTCCTTCCAGCAGATCGCAATGGTCAGCGTGAACTGGCTGAAGCCCTTGATCTACCGTTGTCAGACGTTACGCGCCGTATCGAAGCGATGCGTGAATATAACCCCATGCTTGGTTTGCGTGGGGTGCGTCTTGGTGTGACCGTCCCAGAGATTTATGAAATGCAGGCGCGTGCGATTTTTGAAGCAACGATTGTGGCTAGTCGTGATGGCGCATCGATTGTGCCGGAAATCATGATTCCGCTCGTCAGCGCAAAGCGCGAAGTTGAGTTGGTCAAAACCCGCGTTGATGGAATCGCCGCTGCTGTTCGTGTCGAACAGGACGCTGATTTCGATTATCGATTGGGGGTTATGGTTGAAACTCCTCGCGCTGCCTTGCGTGCAGGCGACATTGCACAACATTGTGCATTCCTTAGTTTTGGGACTAATGACCTTACGCAGATGACCTATGGCCTTAGCCGTGATGACGCGGGTCGCTTTATGTCGGACTACGTACAGCAAGAGGTGTTTGCCGAAGATCCGTTTCATACACTTGATATCGACGGCGTGGGCGAGTTGCTTAAATTGGGCGCAGAGCGTGGCCGAAAGACCCAACCGAACATGACCTTGTCGATTTGCGGTGAACACGGAGGTAACCCCGAATCAATTGCATTTTGCCGCGAAGCTGGATTTGACTATGTTTCATGCTCACCGTTTCGCGTTCCGGTAGCCCGATTGGCCGCGGCACAGTTGGCGATCAAGGACAAGACAGGGTAGGCGGACGAACAACTTTCCGCTACATCCTGTGGGTTCGGTCCAATTTACAGTTGTTTAACTAATACGGCCTAGACTGATGACGTTGGGTCAACTGGACGAACTGTCTAAAACACACTAATTGGCTGGCATCGAAGTAACTTTGGAGCGCCGAATGCGGGCCGCAATATTTTTCTCAGTTCTTTTGGCCGTATTTGCGCCAATAACGGCCACTGCTAATGAAAAGCAGGCCAACGCGTTGCATCAAACAGAAACGCGTGGGCTTTCGTCCCTCGCGCCAGCGCGTCTTCAAGACATGATTACCGCGCCAGTTGCCGCAAGCGGCGTTGAGTTTTCCACCGCTTGGTTGGACAAACAACCTAAAGCTAAAGGTGATGCGAATTGGAAATGTCTTTCTGAAGCGCTCTATTTTGAGGCGCGCGGTGAAACCGTCAAAGGTCAATTTGCCGTGGCTGAGGTGATCATGAACCGTGTCGCACATTCACGTTTCCCCAGCTCGCTGTGTGGTGTGATCAATCAGGGAACAGGTAAGAAATTCCGTTGCCAATTTACCTATACTTGTGATGGTAAAGCCGAGAATGTATCTGAGCCGCGGTCATACGCGCGTGTCTCCAAAGTCGCGCGTGCGGTGATAGATGGTCGCGTGCCAAAACTGACCAATGGCGCGACCCACTATCACACAACAGCTGTCAGCCCGAGCTGGTCACGTGTTTATACAAAAACGGCACGTATCGGGGTGCACATTTTTTATCGCCACAATGTTAGGTCGGCTTCTAACTA
>Ga0233426_10002810_pt1 | contig 14242 bp, 9 predicted proteins | sample SI_118_April2016_6_FD_179875 | JGI IMG/M metagenome (GOLD analysis project Ga0233426, IMG submission 179875) | Seawater microbial communities from Saanich Inlet, British Columbia, Canada - SI_118_April2016_10_MG | ecosystem: Environmental > Aquatic > Marine > Inlet | place: Canada: British... | reverse complement strand
CAGGTAACGGTGTCGGCGATGACACCTGGAAAGCGACAGCCTATGTTGATGGTGTTCAGGCTGGTCCCTCCGTTGATTTAACCATTTCCAATCCTACTGGCACTGGTACTGGTGCGGAGATTACTTTATCAGCAGTTAATTTGCCAACCAGTAGTAAAGATGTTGTATTGACTGTAAATCCAAATGGTGTTGCAGGTGGTTTTAAAGCAGTTAGCCTGACGGAGAATGGATTTCCCCCCGGTGGACTGGTTAATATTGATATTGCCGAAAATGGTTCAGTGAGAACTACCTATTCAAACGGCGAGCAACAAGATGTGGGCCGAATTAACCTTGCTAATTTTAGTTCAACACCCGGCTTGAAACAAACCGGCGGAACCAAGTATGCCACTACGGCCAATTCTGGTGGTGCAACTTATGGTGCTGCAGGCTCAGCTGGATTTGGCACGATCCGATCCGGTGCGCTGGAGCGATCTAATGTTGATTTGACCGCAGAGCTTGTTGATCTTATCAGCGCACAGCGTAATTTCCAGGCCAATGCCAAGGCGATTGAAACAAGTTCAACTTTGACCTCAACCATTATTAATATGCGCGGATAATTGAATACGCATTGATAGGAGCAGTTCATGGACAAGTTAGCTTTCACCGCGTTAGCCTCAATTAGAAACCAGGGGCAACTTCGAGCTCAGATTACCAACAGCTTAGCCAATGTATCCACCGTAGGATTCAAGGAAAGTTATGCTTTGGCTGAGCAAGCTCGAGAAGTGAATGGCGCTGGATTCAATACGCGAGTTGCACCAGGCATGGCCTCCCAAGAAGTAATTAAACTTCATCCAGGGGCATTTAACATGACTGGCCATGCGTTGGATGTCGCCATGAACGACAAGACTGTTCTGGGTGTACAGGCAACTGATGGCGATGTGGGTTTTACCCGTCGTGGAGACCTAAGAGTATCTGCAACAGGGTTACTTGAAAATGCTGCTGGCCAAGTTATTTTGGGTGAATCAGGTCCGATTACTGTTCCTCCTGGGCAGTTGGTTAGTATAGGGCCAGATGGTACGGTGCGAGGACAATCTCTTGCCACGCCAAACCTACCGGCGACGGAGATTGGCCAGCTTATGCTAAGAGATGCTAGTGAGATGCCTTTAATTAGGCGCACTGATGGTCTTTTTGAGCCTTTGGATGAGGATTATCGCGGTCAAGATTTTCCTCAAGGTCCAGAGCCTGCCACCTTAACCACAGGTGCATTGGAAGGCAGTAATGTCAACCCTGTAGAAGCCATGGTCAAACTTATGGATTTTAGCAGAGCATTTGAGGCAAAAATTAAAACTGTATCAGAGGCTAAATCTATTGATGAGAGTGGTGCATCAATGATGCGTATTTCTTAACTGTAGATAAAAAAACAAGATAGTTTAATAGAGGATAATAATTATGGATGCTTCACTTTGGATTGCCAAAACTGGATTGACTGCGCAAAAAACGCGTATGCAGGTTATTTCCAACAACTTGGCTAACGTCAACACCACAGGCTTCAAAAAAGACAGAGCTGTGTTTGAAGATCTACTCTACCAAAATATCACCCCAGCTGGTGGTCAGACAGATGCTGATTCACAAGCCCCCACTGGCCTAATGCTTGGTACAGGTACGCGTGTTTTGGCTACTGAAAAACTCCACGGACAGGGCAACATTATTACCACTGAAAACGCTCTTGATTTAGCTATTACTGGTGATGGGTTTCTATCTGTTTTGCAAAAAGATGGCACTTTTGCTTACACCAGAGACGGCTCATTAAAATTATCAGCTGACGGTAACCTTGTCACTGCAGGTGGTGAAGCCCTCAATCCACCTATTAATATCGATGCCAATGCTGAAAGTATTACCATCGGCCGAGATGGCACAGTTACTGTCTCACTAGCTAATGGTGGCGGTTCGGCTCAGGCAGGACAAATTCAGTTGTCTCGGTTCCCTAATAATGCGGGACTTAAACCGCTGGGACGAAATCTTTATGCCGAAACTGAGGCAAGTGGCACAGCTCAGGTCGGTAATCCCGGCGAAACCGGCAATGGCATGTTAATGCAGGGATCTCTTGAGGCTTCCAACGTTAATGTCGTTGAAGAAATGGTCAACATGATTGAGACGCAGCGCGCTTATGAGGTGAACTCAAAAGCAATATCTGCAGCTGATGGCATGTTGCGATTCCTTAATAACAATCTGTAGAGCACTATTATGAATTTACTTAAACCCTTCATTGTTATCGGTATTACAGGCGTGCTATCAGCCTGTGCTGGACAGCCACAGATGATGCCAACGGCAGAGTTTTCACCCATTCAGCCGCTGGCAGCCAAAAAACCTGTTCAGGTAAATGGATCAATTTTTGCCAACGGCAGAGATCTATTTGGTGATCTACGCAGTTACCAGGCTGCAGACATAAGTGTCGGTGACTTGGTAACAGTATTGCTAAGTGAGACCACTCAAGCCTCGAGAACATCAAATTTAGCTACCAGCCGAGTGGGTGCCAATGATGTTATAAACCAAGGTCGGATTGATGCTGTAGTGAATAAGTTTGAGACCGAGAGCGGAAGAGGGTTGGGTGGATTTTTCGACCTTTTCCCAACTACCGGTTCTACCGTCACAAGCACAGGTTCAGGTACCGCAGGTCAAGGGGCCTCTTTAACCGGATCAATTTCCGCCATGGTGGTGGAAATTTTAGCTAATGGAAATCTGGTGATTATTGGTGAAAAGCAATTGGCGCTCACAGAAGGAAGCGAATTCATCCAGGTTAAAGGGATCATCCGTCCTGCAGACATACAGCCTGATAATACGATATTGTCCCAACGCATAGCTCACGCACAGATTTCATATAGAGGTACTGGTGACCTAGCTAATGCGTCAAAGCCATCATGGGGCAATACCTTACTGTACAAATTTTGGCCCTTTTAGGAGCTTATAGCATGTTAAGACTTAAACTATTTTTCGTGACAATCGCACTCATATTAAGTGCTGATGTTGCAGCAGACCGGATTAAAGATCTTGTTAATGTCGCCGGTGTACGAACTAACAAATTAATTGGTTTTGGCCTAGTTGTCGGTTTGCAGGGTACTGGTGATGGCAAAGATATACCCCTCACCGCGCAACAGCTTAAAACCACTTTGTCTGGATTAGGCGTTAGTGTTGATGGTCCAGTGAGTGATTTTGATTTAGGTTCTGAAATGGCCTCTTTGGCTTCTGCCAATGCAAAGAAAGAAATGAAGCTAGAGAATGTAGCTGCGGTGATGATCACTGCTGAATTACCACCCTTTGCAAAACCAGGACAAAAAATAGATATTGGTGTGTCGGCCATTGGAACGGCAGAGTCATTGCGCGGAGGCAGTCTAATCTTGACTCAACTCCGTGGTGTCGATGGTCAAACCTACGCTTTGGCGCAAGGCGCATTGACTATCACAGGTGTTAGTGTTGAATCCTCAGGCACAAGCGTCCAGGTGGGTATTCCTACCGCGGGAAGAATTCCTAATGGCGCAACTGTAGAGCGGTCGGTTCCGACACCATTTGAGACCGCAGATCACATCGTTCTCAACATGCGAGAGAGCGATTTTTCTACCGCTAATGCAGTTAAAGTCGCCATTGATGAGTCTTTCGGTGAGGGGACTGCCCATGCTATAGATGCAGTTTCTGTCGCGGTGAAAGCCCCAGCAGATTCGTCCCAGCGGGTTGCTTTTTTAAGTATGATTGAAAACCTTCAAGTCATTCCAGGCGACGCTCCAGCGCGAATTGTAATTAACTCGCGCACAGGTACTGCGGTGATAAATCGAAACGTAAGGGTAACTGCAGTGGCCGTTACTCATGGCACAATTTCAGTGCGTATCTCCGCTACTAATGAAGCTAGTCAGCCATCACCCTTTGGCGGTGGTGAGACAACCACGGTCACTAACGCAGATATTAGTGTTTCTGAAGAAAATAACCCTATGTTCCTGTTTAAACCCGGTGTTGATTTACGCGAAATTGTTGATGCAGTAAATGAAGTCGGGGCTACACCTTCTTCGCTGATAGCTATTTTAGAGGCGCTTAAGAGTTCTGGTAGCCTCCGTGCAGAGCTAGTGGTGATTTAAATGCAAGATATTGCTAATGCATCAAAAAGCTATCTTGATTTTGCTGGCCTTGGAGATTTGAAGGTACGAGCCAAAACTGATCAGTCTTCTGCTGCAAAAGAAGTGGGACAACAGTTTGAGGCCATGTTTGTGCAGATGATATTTAAATCTATGCGTCAAGCAAATGAGCCGCTAAAAGATGGACTTTTTGGTTCTAATACCGAAGACAGCTACGAGCAGATGTATCACCAAGAGCTGGCACAGGTAATGTCGCAAACAGGTGCTTTTGGTTTGGGCGACTGGTTGACTAATCAAGTGACAGGTCAAACTAATCCAACTAAAGCAATACAAGCTTATGAAGAGACACCAAGAGAAGCATTGCCCTTGGTGAAAGATGATAAGTCAAAACCTATGTCGTTTAGCAACGACAGTAATTTTAGAATAAAAGGCTAGAATCATGGCAGATCTTCTATCTATCGGTGCCAGTGCTTCTCAGATTTATAAGTCTGCACTATCCACAGTTAGTAATAATATAGCTAACCTGACAACTGAAGGTTACAGCCGACAGTCAATTAATATCAGCGAAAATGCTCCTGACAGGTTAGGTCAAACTTATTTAGGTACTGGTGCTACCGTGGACACTATTACCAGAGGCTTCAACGCTTTTGCTGAGAATAATCTACGCCAAAGTAAGGGTGAACTCTCGACACAGGACCAACTTATTAATTATGCCAGTCAAGTGGTTGATGTCTTGGGGTCTGACTCAGCTGGGTTAAATCAGGCTATGGATCGTTTCTTTGCAGCAGCAGGAGATCTGAGCATTGATCCCGCTTCAACCACCCTACGAAGCGCCTTTTTAAATGAAGCCGAGGGCCTTGCCATACGATTTAATGAACTAGCTGGGTACTTAAATGATGTTGAGCAAGATACCCAATTTGACATAGATGCAAAAACCGTACGGCTTAACAATCTTGCACAACAATTAGTTGCTATTAACGCTGAATTAGAAGGCAACTTTGATCTGAAAAATCAGCCTCCAGCTCTTCTTGATCAAAGAGATCGAACGCTATTAGAGATGGCGGAGATTGCTAACATCCATGTGACTGAAGGGAAGTCAGGGGCAGTAAATGTCAGATTAGATAATGCATTTGGAACCATGGTTGTCGATAACAACCGGGCCAATCAGTTTTCAACACAGTTTAATCAACCTCAAGTCGGTAGTGTGGAAATTATAAGCAGTTATGGCGTGCTTGGAAATGTCACAGACCTAACCGGTGGTGCTTTAGGTGGTTTGCTCAGTGTGCGCAGTCAGGTATTGCTACCAACGATAACTAAGCTAGATGATCTAGCTAATACCCTCACCTCCGAGGTTAATGCCATTCAAACCTCGGGCTACGATGGTGATGGTATTAATGTGGGTACAGCTATGTTTGGTGATGATGGTGTCACCACTGGTGCTGCTGGTTTAACCTTATTAATTAACGACCCAAAAGATATTGCCGCCGCACAGCAAGCAAACAGTCCTGGTGATAACAGTAATATGGTGTTGCTATCTCGACTGCAGACTAAGGATGTGATGACAGATGGTGGTTCCCTAACCGATGGTTACAACAGTATTGTTACTAGTGTTGGCAGTCAGGTGACCTTGGCAAAAATATCTAGGGAAGCTTTGCAGGTGGTATACGATCAAGCTGTTGCTGAGAACGATCAGGTGTCAGGCGTTAATCTTGATGAAGAGGCAGCAGACTTAATTCGTTATCAACAAGCTTTTCAGGCATCGGCCAAGATTATTGAAGTATCATCCAAATTATTTGACGCTATTTTAGCGGTGCGCTAAGAAGTAGCATGAGTGTATGAAATTAGTGAAAAAAAATTAATTAGCCTCCAAGGCTAAAGTTTTGGTCATTAGTGTCGATTGACCGAGTGGACCGATTTGAATTGCGCGCTTTACTTAAATAGCGGCATCAGCAAAAGGTTGAGGTAGTAAATGAGAATATCGAATCAACAGTTTTTTGAAAATTCAGTTAATCAGATGACTCAGCAGCACGCTAAGGTGGCTGATTTGCAGTCTAGAATTGCTGAAGGTAAGCAATTGCTGAACCCAAGTGATGATGCTGAAAAAACAGCGCTAGTTCAGCGCTTAAACAGTGCTTATGGGCGCCAAGAGGTGTACTCTTCGGCCCTTAACGCCGTAAGTAGTCGTCTGGATCTTGAAGAGGCAGTCGTTAATAGCAGCACCGATATGCTTCAGCGGTTAAAAGAGCTCGCATTAATGGTAAATGGCACTACAGTTGATACCGATTTAGAGGCCATCTCTACAGAAGCTGAATCATTGCGGGAAGCTTTATTAGCTCAGGCTAATGAACAAGATATTAATGGCAATTACTTATTTTCGGGTTCTGATACCAAAACCGCGTCTTTCACAGATACCGCAGGTACCGTTTCTTATACAGGTAATCAGCAGCGTATATCTGTTGATATTTCAGAAAACCGCTACATTGAATTGAATCGTCCGGGTGACACAGTTTTTTCTAGCATTGATAGAGGCGGAGTCGATGTAGGTTTCTTTCAGGTTATTGATGATTTTATTGGTGCATTAAACACCAACAATGAAGCAGAGCTTACAAGAGCGCTGTCAGAAATTGACACTTTGACTGATAGCATGACAACTTCAATTGTTGATATTGGCGCGCGACAACGTACGGTTGATTCACAGCAAGATATTATAGTAGATACCAAGCTGCGATATGAGTTGATGTTAAACGCTGAGACGGAGCTTGATTACACCGCAGCGATTACTGAGTTGACCGCAGAAATGCTTTCATTAGAAGCGGCTCAAGCAAGTTTTGCTAAAATTTCTCAACTCAGTTTATTTGATTATATTAGGTAGGATCATAAATGGTAACGTCAACAGGGGTTGATTCGTCAGCTACACCAGCGCCAACTCAGAGCAGTATTGGATCTTCCATACTGCTCACACTAGGTTCTGGTTCTGGCATAAATGTTGAAGAACTCTCTACCAATTTGGTCAATGCAGAAAAACTCCCCGCAGAAAATGCATTGCAGGAGAAAATTGACAAAACAGAAGCCAAGATATCCGGCTATGGATTAATCTCATCGCAGCTAGGCATCCTTGCAAGCTCTTTTGAAAAAATTAACGACGCCAATGAAATTTACTCTACAGCGGGTAAAAGCTCCAACGAGAATGCGGTTTCTTTTCTCAGTGTAACCAATGACGCACCAGAGGGTGGCTATGATATCAATGTCTATCAGCTAGCTGAAAATCAACGTGTTGCATCCAATAGTTACCAAACAAACAGCGGTAATGTTAATGCCAGTGCGGCTTTTGATATTACTCTTTCCATTGGTGTGACGCGCACAGGTACCTATGAACACTCTATAACCACCGAGCAGCTACAGGCACTTGGCGCTGGTACATCTGCATATATCGAGTATTCCGATGGAACTAATACCATTCAAATCACTCAGGCTGACATTGATTTAGCCATGGAGTCACTAGAAGGCTCGGGTATTTATACCTTTGAAAATGCAAGTCTTGAAGGGCTTATTTTAGCCATTAACAACAATATTTCTACCAACGCTGGCTTCGCTAGTAATTTCGCCTCTGCAGAGGTTCACCGCACTAAAGGTATTAGTTTTATCCAGACTACTGCAGGCGCTTCAGTAGCTTTAACACAGCCCATTGCTAGTGACGGGTCTGCTTCCTATAGTCTTGGTACCATTGCTCAAGGAATGATCAGTGCAACACCGGTAGATGGGTCTCCGGCGAGTTACATTTTTACTCCTGCAAGCGCAGGATCAGATTCTTTAGAAGTCTCTGATGGCGTAACTACCGTTAGCGTTGCGCTGACGGATTTTACAACACGTACCGACTACGAACTCTCCATTACAGAATCAGAGTTACAAACAGCTCTGGCCAGTAGTGGTACGATATCGATTGCAGGTAGTGATGGCAGCGGGGGTGACCAGACAGTTTCAGTGGCCCTTAGTGATATGACTACCTTTGGTCTGCCAATTCCTCTGGGTGCCTTGACGCTGCAGGACCTAGCCAATGCCATTAATAATAAAGCATCTGCAGATTTCCAGACTACTGCGGTGGTTGATGATAACAAGTTAACTTTTGTTCAAAAAAATAACGGTACTGGTGCAATCAGTTCAGCGACTAGATCGGATGGTGCTGTTATCACCAAAACAAGTGTTACGGTAACCTCTGCTGAACAAATGGCAGAGGCTATTCAAGATTCTAGTTATTATGACAGTCTAAAATTTACCGTCTCTGCAACTTCAACCAATCTAATTTTTGACTACAAAAGCGATGGCGTTGTTAGCTCGCCTACTTTTACTCTTAATGGTGCCGCACAAAACGCTAGCAGCTTTACGGCGGGAGTTAACTCGGTCAATAGTGCTATTGACACCACTATAAAAATTGGCGCTGGTGGTGATACCTTGGCCGGCATTGTTACAGCTATTAATAATGCAGATACAGGTGTCACAGCATCCCTATTGGATGTGAGTGGCATTGGTAATGATTATCGTATTGTTCTCTCTGGCGCAGAGGGGCTTGATGGAAGCTTCTCAGTAACTACTAGCAGCAGTGTTGCTACCAATAGTCTTGGTTTCGATAGTTCCTCAAACGTGCTACAAGCGGCCCAAGATGCAGAAATAGGCTACGAGGGGCTGTTAATTAATCGCGGAAGTAATGTCATATCTGATGTCATTGACGGCGCTACATTTCAGTTAAATTCCACCACAGGTGTTGTAACATCAGTCGCCTATACCGTTTTAGGTAATGGCTCAGGCGGCAATGGGTTTGCCTATGATATTTCTAAACTCGATGCTAATACCATTAGATTTATTCCTAAGATGGCCTATGTGGGACAAAATTTAGGTGCAGGTCCAACAGGTGGCCCGGGCGCTGGGTACACTGCGACAACTATTGCCAATCCTTACGGTTCTGATCCAGCAAACATTACCGTCTATGATGTGACTTCGTTAAATAATTCAGATATTGATAATTATCTGGATGATTCCGCTGATCCTGATTATTTGGGATCAGTCACTTTGTATGACGGAATTGGCGGGTCTTTGGTTCTTCCAAGAAACGGATTAGGCGGCTTTTGGCCAAATGGAACTACCACTGAGAATGGAGAGACTATAGATCAATATGTAGCCACAGCCCAGGCAGCGTCTATTTTAGCAGGCACAGGCAGTGCTACTACCGGTGGCACCGATGATACCTACACAGATTATACCGGTGGCACTATTAACTCTGTTAACACTGGTTCCTATGAATATGGTTATACTGAGGCCCAGCTGCGCGCTGATGTGGCGGCCAGTATTATTACTACTGGCGGAAGTGGCAATGGTGAAGGTGCGCTGACATTTAGGGATGACTACGGCCGCGACCACCATATTTTGGCCAGTGAAATCCGGGCTTTAAGTGGTGGCACGTCCAGCACAACTACTCGATCAATCAGCATCACAAATCCTAGTTTTGAAAGTCAAAGTCTTGGACAAGGGGATTATACCTATAATCCGCCCACCGGTTGGACGGTTAATACTCCCGGTGGCGATAGTGGCGTTTATAACCCTGGAGAGGCCCCGGTTGAAGCAACTACTACTGGAAGTAACACGGCCTATTTGTTCAGTGACGGTGCAACAGTTTCTCAAGTATTGGGCGAGACTTATAACAGCGCTAGTACCTATCAATTTAAGCTAGACATTGGCGATCTTGCCTATTATGACGGTCAGCCAGATGCAAACTACACCATTAAACTTTATGCGGGATCAACTGAAATAGGAACTGTTTCCGGTACGTCAGATATAGATGCTCTTACTGAGGTAACGCTAAACAGTAGTGTGTCTAATTCTGCATTAAATGGTCAGGCACTAAAAATTGAAGTGACTAAAAATTCCGGAGAAGAGCTTCTAATTGACAATGTTCGGGGCACAGTAACTGAAGTTGATAACGGCACAGGTACTTTTACCTTAAGTTTAAGTAATAGTGACCTTACCAGTGCGCTCAATACTAATAAAAATGCGTCTGGTAATACCTATGTAAGCATTACAGATGGCAGTGGCCATACTCTGATGATTGAAGCCAATGAAAATGATGGCGGGGGCAGCAACTTTAGTGGCTATGGGCGACAGAGACTTACATCCGATTTGCAGAACGCAACTGTTCAAGCAGGAAGTACGCCGGCAACGAGCGATTACGATGACTTTGATTTTATTATTAGTCAATCAGCCGATGGCACTCTGGTATTTACCCCTAAGAATGGCGTCACTGACCCAACGATTGCCACCGTACTGGTGAGCGGTGCTACGAGCCCAGCCTGGAGCACTGCTAACGAATCTACAGTGAATTATGCCTATACCAACGCGCAACTTCAGACAGACATGCTGAGGGGCGCTATTCATGGTTCCTACCCCAATCCAAATGATGACCATTCCTACATTAGTTTTACTGACACCAATGGCAACACCATCATGGTATCTCGCAATGATCCTGACGGTGCTCAACTTGAAGATCGAAGTGACTATGGTGGTGATGGCAGCGAGACTATCAAAAATTTGGCTGAAACCCTTCAGGTAGCCACCGCGGTGAGCGGCAGTGATCCCGCAACAAGCAGCTATTCAGATTTTGATTACACGGTCGGTTATGATGGCAATGGCTTGATTTTCACGCTGAAAGATGGCCGCTCACTTGGATCCGGCACTTTTGAAGCGCGCCGGTCCGGTGCTAGTTCAACTGACCAAGACGGCGAAGAGTGGGAGACCACAGGGACCTCAGGTGCCCATGGTGGTCCAGGTGATGTCTACCCCTATGGCAGCACACTAGGAGGAACGGCCACGTCTGGTTCCGCGGCCCTGGGCTCACTCGCTGAGACCCAAAATGGAGACCCAGGCACAGAGACCCTGGCGGGCTTAATAGCTGCTATTCAGGCAGAGCAAGACTACCCAGCTAATTTGGGGTCAAACAATAATGGTATCGCCGATAACGGAGCGGAAGATGATCTTCGTTTTACAGTGGCGCTCTCTAGTTCTGGCCAAGGAATTGTGTTTACACCGCAGAGCACACCAAGAAACCCTGATTCTGGTATGGCCATGTTTAGAGCAATGCGCACAACTAGTTCCTCCACTGACCTTTATGATTTGAATGATTTTGTTAATTTAAGCGGGGCCACCGGAGGTAGCTATACTGCATTACAGTCAACCCCAACAACGCCAGGATCAGGCAATTACTCTAACACCGGTACTATAAATAGTACGGTTGGAACCACAGGTGGCGGCACATTCCGAATTGCTTGGAGCGATACGCAATTGCAAGCGGATCTTTTGTCGGGTCGCACTGAAGATTACTGGCACCATGACGGTTCGATTGATGATCGATCTTACATCAGCTTTACCGATAACGATGGCGACACCATAATGGTGGAGCGCTCTGTAATAGGCAGCGCTGGGTCTGAAACCATTGCCGGCTTGGTCACTGCTCTTCAAGGCGCCACTGCGGGCACTAATAGTAATGGGTTTGCCAGAAGTGATTATCAAGATTTTGATTACAATATCAGTTACGATTCAAGCGGGCTTGTCTTTACGCCAAAAACCTCGCCCGCTATAGGCGACACTCTCTCTCTTCAGATGAGACGTAGCCGCAATGACTCAGAATACACAGGTTCGGCTAATGATGGTGCAACCTTTGCTACCGAGCAGCCGCTACGCCATACCATTATTGAAGACCGTGGACTGATTCCGGGCACACCAGGCACTGGTGGTAACGGTAATACCTATTTAACCAAATATAGAACCGAGACGGTATTTGATTCTGCGCGCTTGACCATTACTCGCGACAAGAGCCAGTTAAAAACTAATTTGCAGGACATTATTACCTCCTATAATGACCTTGAGTCTCTAATTGATGAGCTTAACACTGATGAAGCCGTTGAAGCTGGATTATCATTGGCCGGTGAAGGTTCATTACTTCGTTCAGTTCAAAGCCGTATTTATAATGCGCTCACAGCCACCTCTTCCACAGCGAGTGGAACAGTTGATGCGGTACGTGATCTAGGTATCAGTGTAGACCGCTACGGTAAACTGCAGTTTGATGAAGCCAAATATGACACCCTTATAGCTACAAATTGGGAAGATGTGGTCACCATGTTAACGGCAGACACTACTAATCAAAGCCTCTATGGATTGGCGCCCAAAGGTTTAGGTCAAGATGTTGCTACGATTATTAATGGTTTGTCTGCCTCTACGCTGGACGGTGATGTTCAAAATGGTTTAATTGCCAACCGAACAGCAGCCTTGACCAAAACTGAAGAAGGCTACCAGCTAGAATTAACTAAACTTGAAGCCCGAATGCAGACGCTTTATCAGCGGTATTTGATGCAATTCACGGCAATGGAAACACTAATGAATAGTCTCAATAACACCCGCGATTATATGGAAAGTCAGATAGACGTTATTACTAGTGCCTATGATAAGAATTAATGCTATTTTGGTGTAGGGTGTAGGGTGTAGGGTGTAGGGTGTTTCGTGTCCAGAGAAACGGGGGTCAGCCCTAATTGGCATCAAGTAGCTTCAATACTGATTTAGCCTCTACATTGGCCTGCGCTAAGAGAGCTGTGCCTACTTGTTCAAGAATTTGTTGCTTTGCCAGCCGCGCGGTTTCAGCGGCATAGTTGGTGTCTTCGATGCGGCCCCTGGCGATGGATGTTGTTAGTGATGCGGAGTGCAAATTGTCAACGGCATATTCCAATCTATTCAAGGAGGCGCCGTAGGTTGCGCGCTGAGTGGCAACCGCACTAATAGCGGTGTCGATATCGGTCAATGTGGTATTGAGATTACTACCTAGACCGGTTGTTTTCCATGAAGAAAAGTCACCGCCTAGACCACCATTTCCAAGGTTTAGGTCACCAAAGTCGATCGTCAACGTCTGTTCTATACCTGCATTACTTCCTACCTGATATGTCACAGAGCTACCGCCACTCTCATCAGCATTGCCATCAATAATATTTCTACCATTGTAGCTCGTGGTGTCCACGAGGCGATCAGTCTCCTCAGCTAGGGCTGTAAATTCAGTATTTAAGAGGGCGATATCGCTAGCGCTATTTGAGCCATCTGCAGCTTGAACCACAATTTCGCGCATGCGTTGAAAAATATTGTCCAGCGTATCGGCCGCATTGTCTGCAATCTGCACCATAGAAATCGCATTATTTGCATTTCTAGCGGCCTGGTTAAGCCCATTCACCTGAGAGGTTAAGCGTGTGGCAATTGCCAGTCCCGCAGGATCATCTGCCGCAGAGTTAATGCGCTTACCTGTTGACAGTCGCTCAATAATTCCGTCCATAACGCGATCATTGCGATAAAGAGCATTCGCCGTTTGCGCACTTGCTGGGTTAGAGTATATTGCAACCATTCTTTATACCTTCAGATTTTTGAGGGCCGCATATCCCGCAATCAGAGCGGCTTACTAATGACCATAACTATGTTCAAAAAGCCCTTCAATGGTGTTTTAGACACAATTTGGTCCAGTAAAGTGGCAATATTTTGCCATTTTCAAACCAATGTTTCCGAAGTTAGCATAAATAATGTGTTTTAAACAACTTAAATTGTGGTTAATCGGTTTTTATTTGATCGGTTGACTAGCAGTATTTCACTAACAATAGTTTGTTAGTAGGTAGTTGAGGGATACTAATACACAGCTGTTGATAAGGTAGAAAGAGGTGTCTTATAAAACAATAACCTTAGACATGCAGGCCTAGGATTCGACAGTAAAGCACAATTTTAACAGTGCACCGGCAATAAGCTAATACACTAAGAATTGGTCAGACAAACGCAGATATTGATGGGTATTGTCAGAGCGAGCTGAGAGATTGTAAAAGACCATCCTAGAGACTACACAGCATAGGATTTTCTAAGGCATGTAGTATTTGAAAAAAATTATTTTTTACATTTTAAATTGTAAACGGTAAGCGCGGATGCAGACGTTTATCGGATGTTTTACTAGATTTTATCTATTTATCTATTTATCTATTTATCTATTTATCTATTTATCTATTTATCTATTTATCTATTTATCTATTTATCTATTTATCTATTTATCTATTTATCTATTTATCTAAGAGAGTAAATTC
>Ga0233426_10002808_pt1 | contig 14243 bp, 15 predicted proteins | sample SI_118_April2016_6_FD_179875 | JGI IMG/M metagenome (GOLD analysis project Ga0233426, IMG submission 179875) | Seawater microbial communities from Saanich Inlet, British Columbia, Canada - SI_118_April2016_10_MG | ecosystem: Environmental > Aquatic > Marine > Inlet | place: Canada: British... | reverse complement strand
AAAAAAAAAAAAAGAATTAAAAAAAAAAAAAAAAGAGAAGAAGAAAAAAAAAGAGAAGAAGAAAAACGAGTTGAAGAAGAAAAAACGTGTCGTATTAAAGAATTGGAAGCTTTAATAGAAATGAAAAAAAATGAATTGAATGAATTAATTAATTAATTTTTATTTTTTTTTATGTAATATATATTATAAAATGGATTGTCAGAAAATACTTGTTTATGGATTAATTATTTTAGTTTCTATTTACTTATTGAAGGATGTTTGTGGAGTAAAATTGCCTTTTATTGAAGGATTTGAAAATGTGATTGGCGAAGATTCTGCTGTTTCAGGAAATTCTGCTAATTCTAGAAGAATGAATGGTAATATGAATGCGAATGTTGCCGAACCATTTGGAAATGCTAATGGAAATGCTAATGGAAATGCGAATGGACCTGTTGCATCAAACTCTATTGATTCTAATGCAAATGTGAACGACTCTACTATGATGGGTGTTAATTCAAATAATGGAGTTGTTGTTGGTCAACGAGCGAATAGAAATGTTCCTTCTGAATTAACCGCCCCATCTCAAGTTCTTGCTAGCGAGCCATTCGGTAATGAGGTTAATATGCCGGTTCAAGGATTAGAAAGTGTTGATGCTCCTTGCTATCCTCAGAATACTTTAAGTCCTTCTGATTTATTACCAACTGGTGAATCGGGTGATATAGAAAAACTTAGTGAGCAAATGAATCAAAGTGCTGATGGATACCTTGCTAACATTAACTTTTTAGATGCTGGACATAATGTCGGAGTTAATACTGTAGGACAGAGTCTAAGAAATGCAAACTTAAACTTAAGGGCTGAACCTCCAAATCCCAGATCGATGGTAAGTCCTTGGATGAATTCAACAATTGATGTTGATTTACAAAGACGAGCATTAGGTGATACATATTGTGGACCTCAGGGAGAAGATTCCCTTTCTCGTTAAATATATATATATAAAATTGAAAATTATTTAAATATATTTTAATAAATAAATAAATAAATATGGATAACACTAAATTTAAAGCAAATCCTTATAATTTTACTAATAAACTAATTTTATCAGATGATATCATTAATATTATGAAAAAACTTAATATTAATGATTTTAATATTCATAATCTAGCGTATTATCAAACAGCATTTGTTCATAATTCTTATTGTAAATTAAAAGATTATGAAGAATATGATTTTCCTGGAAAAGATTGCTTACCATTACAAGTAACATCTTATGAAACAAATGAGTTTTTAGGAGATGCTATCTTAGGTAGTATTGTAACTTCTTATATTTATGATCGCTTTCATTTAATTCATAATCAAACTGAAGGATTTTTAACAAAATTAAAGATGAGATTGGTATGTGGTGAAAATTTGGCAAAACTTTCTAAATGTTTAAATTTTAATGAATTTATTATCATTTCAAAACACATTGATGAAAAATGTAATGGTCGTGATAATAAAAATATATTAGAAGATACTTTTGAAGCATTTATAGGTGCTATTTATCTAGATAATGGATATGAAAAAACAAACGAGTTTCTTATTTCTGTAATTGAAGAATATGTTGATTTTACAGATATATTAATGACTGATACAAATTATAAAGATCAATTATGTCGTTATTTTCAACAAATTAATAAGGGAGAAACTCGTCCGATTTATAAACATAATAAAGTGGATACTATATTTCATTGTGAATTATTTTATAAAGGGAAATTAATAATGAAAGGGAGTGGAATAAGTAAAAAAAAGTCGGAACAAGATGTATCAAGGAAAGCATTAATCCATTTTAATGTAATCACATAATTAATATATCTATATTTAATAATATAGAAAATGGCAAAAGAATATAAAATTAAAGATGATGTTTATATACATTTAATTAAATATTTTGATGGTGAAATTACAAATTTATCTTCATCAATCTTGTCTGAATTAAAAAAATCAAAATTTAAAGGAGAACCAATTAAATCAATTGATAAAAAAATACTTCAAACATTTTCTAAGATCATACAATTAAAAAAAGAAAAACCAAAAGTTTATGCTGGAATTAATTGGGTTTATACTGAATTAAGTGAAGACCAAAAATTAGAAAAATTAAAAGAATATTTTCCTGAAGATTATCCTGAAAAAAATGAAGATGAAGATGAAAAAATCCCACCCGAATCTCCTCCAGTATTAAAAGATGAATATGATGATTTAGTTATTAAAAAAGCTTTAAAATATTCTTTTAATAAACAAGTACAAATATTTTTTGATTTTTATAATAAAACCGAAAATGTACCTGATAAAACAAAAGAAGAAGTAACAGGGATTATAAATAGAAGAAGAAATGAAGGTGATCCAAAAGGAACACCAATACCACCCGCACCATTTATTGAATTATGTAATAAACTTGAAGATAAATATGGTAAAAATCCATTAGAATATTACGATTTAAAAAAAGAGGAGAAAGAAAAAGTATTTAATAAATATGGAGAAATAGATGAAGGACAAATAGAAAGTGTTTTTAAATCAGTTATTCCTCAAAGAAAAGCATTTATTAATTGGATTAATGATGTATATTACAAGAAACAAATTAATAAATTTAAAAATGATCGTTTAAAACTCGGGAAAATAAAGAAACATCAACATTTTGTAAAAGAATATCTTAATTTTGAGAATCCATTTCGGGGATTATTAATTTACCATGGATTAGGATCAGGGAAAACGGCAACATCTGTCATTACATCGGAAGGATTATCAAAAAGTATGCCAATATTTACGATGTTACCTGCATCATTAGAAACAAATTATATTAATGAAGTCAAAACTTGGGGCGATGTTTTGTTTAAAGTTAATGAAAATAATTGGATTTTTTATTCATTAAAAGAAATTAAAGATGATTTATTATTAAGAAAAAACCTACAAACAAATTTTGGTATTGATGAAAGTAAAGTAATTAATATTGTGAATCGTACAAAGAGTTATTATAGAAAAATAATTGAAGATAAAGATAAATTAAATGATCTTATGAAAAAAATTAATTCAATAAGAGGAATCTATTTACAATCCGAAAATATTAATACAGAATCAAGACCGATTTCTACAACAACAGGAGAACCAATCTTAGAATCAAATCAAAGATTTAATGGAGAATGTAAAAAATTAAAGCCAGAAGAAATACAATATATTGAACATCAGATAGATATAATGATTGAATTAAAATATAATTTTATTCATTATAATGGTTTTCCAAAAGTAAGTGATATTGACTTTAAAGAATTAGAAAATCCTCAACAAATATTTAATGTTCTTACAGATGATGAAGATAAAAAAAAATTAACAGATAATCAAAAGCTAGTTGAGAAATTATCTATCATGTATCAAAAGAATGTTGTAGAACATGGTGTATCCTCTCCATTTAGAGAAAATGTACTTATTATTGATGAAGTCCATAATTTTGTAAATGAGATAATTAATGGTAGTGTTCCGGCGAATATATTTTATAATTGGATTATTAATAGTGAAGATACAAAATTAATATTTTTATCAGGAACACCTGTTATTAATAAACCAGCCGAAATAACAATTTTATTTAACATGTTACGTGGTATTTTACATGTATTTGAATTTTCTGTAATATCAGAAAAAGATGAATTTATCGTTCAAAAAGAATTACGAGAATTATTTTATAAAGAAAATTCACCTATTGAACAACTTCATGTTTCTAAAAAGAGAGGAAAAATTATTCTCTCATTTACAAAAACGAAAAGTGGATTTGATTCTATTTTAGAAGATGATATTATTAAAACTGTTAAATATAATGATTATTCACTAGAAAGTTTCTTTGATGTTATTTTTGATGGATTAGAAAGATATTTTGATAAGAAATATATTATACCTCAAAGAGAACAAATTAAAGATTTGTCATCTTTAAATGATCTTAAAATGGGTAAGGTAAAGATTTTTGATGAAGAGATTAATTTAATTTTTAATCGCAGACAAAAATTATTTGACATTTATGATAATAATTCAATATTAGATTTATCAAATAATGAAAATTTTATGGAATATTTTTTTGATGAATCCTATAATATTCCCCAGAAAAAACAAGTTTTACTAAGAAGGATGTTGATGGGATTAACTTCTTATTATCCAATTGATAGTTCATCTTTAGAAACAATGGCTCAAGTAGTTGAACCGGTTATACTACCTAGATATGAAGATTATAAGATTGTTAAAAAGATCAATGTTATTCCTTGTTATATGTCTTCAATTCAATGGACAAATTACAGCGAAGAATATATGAAAGAAAAAATGAAAAGAATTCAACAATTACAAAGGAATAAATTATATGATAATAGTAACTCTTCGTATAATATTCGTACAAGGCAAAACTGTAATTTTGTTTATGAAGATGATTCATTTAGATATTCAAAGGATGAATCGGAAAAAGATAAAATGTATGAAATTATGAGTGAAAATGGTCATTTTAATAGTAAAAAGACATTAAAATTATTTTCTCCAAAGTTTTATCAAATGTTAGATAATATTTCTAAATTTTTAAAAGGAGATACTCCAACTGGTAAAATATTATATTATAGTGATTTTAGACATGATGCTGGTTCTGAAGTTTTTGAACAGATCTTAAAATCAGAAGGATATGAAAGATTTAATCCAGAAGAAAATGATATTGAATCATTAGTTGAAAAGAAAGATAAGAAAAAAAGATATACTTTTATTACTGGAAAAGAATCTCAAGAAGTAAGGAGAATTAATCAAGACTCGTTTAATCATGTTGAGAATATTCGGGGAGAATATATTCAAATAATCCTTATTTCTAGTTCGGGTGCTGAAGGTATTTCATTATTCTGTGTAAGACAAGTACATATCATGGAACCTTTTTGGAATTATATTCGTGTTGATCAGGTATTTGGGAGGGCAATAAGGATGAATTCACATGTTGGTCCTGATCCAGATAATCCATGGCTTCCTGAAGAAGATCGTAATGTAGAACAATATTTATATTTAACTATGTTACCAGAAGGAAATGATATTGAAGAAATATATACATCATTAAAAGATTTAGAATGGAATGAAGTCTCTGAATTAGACATTAAAGAAGATGTTAAAAATACATTAATGAATAATCACAAATCCGTTTATAGGACAATCCAAAAAATTCTTTCAATGAAAAAAGAAACAAATAATCGTACAGTTGATCAAATTTTATTTGATATTATGGAGAAAAAATATAATATTAGTAAAAAAGTAACCGATATTATTAAACAATCATCTATTGATTGTATCCAAAATACTCGCGATGATTTAGAACTTAATCAAAAATGCCTAAGGTTTTCAGAAAAAGTTATTGATGAAGAATCACATTTTCCTGGTATTAGTGCAAGTGATCTCAATGAAATTGATGAAAAACAATATAATGCGAAGTTTTTATTTTTCATTGAACCAGATATTTATGTGACAAAAGCTTTAGTTGATGATAAAGATTTATTCATTTATTATAAATTAAAAACATTAGGCGAAGAAATTGATATTCGTTATATTCGTGAAAATGGTTCTCGTATTTGTGACTATTATCCTGAAAGAAATATTTTTATGATCTATGAATCAGATTCACATAAATTAAATGAAATATTAAGACCAAAATTTTCTATTTTAAAATCAATTTATACAAGTACAGAAAATATTGAAACAAAAATTAATAAAAATATCTTTCCGAGTTTATCGGAAATCAAAAATAAAGATGAATTAATTGGTTATTTAGTAAAATATAATCTATCGGAAAAACTATTTTACATCAATAATGTAAATAATAATCATATTATAAAATTATATGATTTTAATGAATATATAGATAATAACTACTCTACAAATGATATAAAATATCTAATATTAAGAAATGGAAAATTATATCTATCAAGAAATTAATCTAATTAATAATTATAATGATTAAAGATATTCAATTTATACATTTTCTTACCGCGACAGTAATTATAGAAATCATAATGTTAATAATATTTAAATTTACAAACTTTTCAAGTAGAGCAATCATTAATTGGTACCATAATTTAGGATGGACTGCTATTTTATTAGATGTATTATCTTGTATTATCGGATTTTATATTTCAAAGTTTATTTATGAATATTTAGTAGAGAATAATTATCTTTCAAAAAAAAATGAATTTTTTAAATTCTTAGCGATTGTTCTTTTTGTACAAATTTTACATGATCTATTATTTTACGTTTTGATTATTAAACCAACAAAACCAAATATAAATAAAGTAATTGATGAATTTAAATCATATGCAAAACATTATCAATTACAAGCAATATTCGCTGATTCATTAATTTATATAACAACAACCCCGATTTTATATTATTATATTCAAAATCAAGACGATTCAAAAAATATATTTATAACAATTCTATCTTTTTATTTGATGGGATATTTGTTACATCAAAAACCAATTATTAATTAAAATAAAGTATGTTTTGATTACTCATATTCATAATTTTCATATCAATATTATCATATGTAAATTCTTCTTGTTTTTCGGGTAATTTACAGTAAATTAAATTATCTTCCATTTTTTTAATACATAATGGACTTTGTAAAATTGTAAATAATGTATAGCTATTATTATTTATGATCTTAATATTATCTCCAACTTTAAAATTATCTTTATCTATTTGAGAACAAGTAAAAACAATTGTATGGTTTTTTACTTGAACAACATTGACTTTTAAAATATCTGTTTTATTGAATGGTGTTTCTGTAATATCTCGGATGTCAACAGTTATACTATCACTTTTTCCAGTATTAATCTTATGGTTTTCAATTGATTTATAAACACCAAACTTTCTATTAATACCTTCAATAATTTCATTTAATTGTAATGTTATTTTGATATTTAATTCTTCAATTTCTAACGATAATACTGGAATATTAAAAAGATAATTATTTTCTATTGGTAAAATTAATTTTGTAATTTCTTTTATATCTTGAGATTTTATATTTTGTTTTGAAAGGTTAATTTTATAAAAATATCTTGATGAATTAATATTTGTCCTTTTGCTTGAGTTTATTGTAATTGTTTTTAATTTTTCTTCTTTTTGAATCTTCTCATTTTGAATATTTTCTTTTTGAAGTATTAAATTATTATCATTTTGTAAAGTTTCTAATTCAGCAATATTATCAGTAATATTACTATCATTTGAAATAACTTCATTCCGTTGTTTAAGAAGAGATTCATAATCATTATTAATTTTTTCTTTTTCTGTTATTCGTTTCAAAAAATTACTTACATTTTCTTCTAATAATATTTTATTGATTTCTGCGATATCTTCAAAATCATTCTTTTCAAAAATGGGTTGAAATGAACTAAGATATATCTCATAATTATCTTTATGAAGGGAAATATCAATATTTATTTTTTCTTTTATAATATTTTTTATCATATTATACATATATTCTTTATTGATATCTGAAAAAAATTGCTCATAGAGTGACATTATTAAATAACGTTAATAATATAAAAATTTATGTTAAACGTAACTATCTTCCATACTCACTATAATTTAATCCACCACTAATGTTTCCATATCCTTCAATTGTATCTGGTCCATTATTATTTGGAGTGTTAATATTTGGAGTATTTGATGGTTGTACATTTGAATTAGGAATATTTGAATTAGGAATATTTGAATTTGGGATTGTATTGACCGTTTCTTCAATAATATTTTCTGTAATGTTTTCATTTGTTTTTTTTATTTCAATCCTTTCATTAAAAGTAACATTTTTAGTTTCTTTTTTAGTCGCAATATTTGGTTGCTCATTCAATAAATTTATATATGGATAATATTCAATAACTGGAATCGTTTCGGTATTGAAAATATTCCCTACTTGTTTTCCTTCAGGTAAAAGCGAAAAATTACTCATTATAATACTAATAAATATTATTTTTTTATAAAAAACTCTTTTCTAAAATTCTCCATTATTTTATCATTTCGTTTATTATTAATATAATTTTTAAAACTTTTCCCTTTTAGCATTTCGGTCAAAAAATGAAGGCAATAAATCCCACATTCTGTACTCCCATATTGATGTTGTATATCATTATATAAAAAATTTAATTTCGGTAATTGACTTTTACAAGTATTTACAAATTTAATAATTTCTTCATGGGGTTCAGAGAGGGCAGAATCAAAATAATAAATTGTTGGTATGTTTTTTAGATTCCTACCTTTTAGATCTATATAAATAGAAAACCAGTGTTCTCCTGATTCATTATGATTATCAGTATTAAGTACTAATCCTAAAGAATCATATTTTTCATTTAATTCTTTAATATTGATTTTACATAATTCATCATCACTAACAAGACATTGATTCTGTTTTTTTAAAGCAAAATCAATTGGGTGTGTACCTAAAAAATTAAAATTTGGATATTTTTTTTCATATTGTTCCATTACATTATCAATATCAGATGTATTTAACCAAGTATTTGGATTTTTTTCCCATTCGGTTGGCATCTCGGGTTTAAAACTTTCAATTGTTTCTTTCTTTGTATCAATATCTAAGTTTTTTTTAATTTGTGGAATAAATTTCCAACATATTTCATTTTTACAATCTGATATTTTTTTGATTTCTTTTTCAATTCTTTTATGTAATGTTTTTTTATTTTTACTCAATTTAATTTTGCTACCATTTTCATTTAATATTTGTGCAATTTTTAATAATATTTCATATGAATAACACGATATGTCATTCTTTTTTCTTGGAGAACAATGATTACTTTTATACATCTCTTTATTATATATATAATCAATAAAATATTTAAAAATTATAATAGTATATTTATATATATTAAATGGAGATACTTAATTCTAAAGATATTATTGTTAACGAAGTAAATAAGATATTTCAAAATTATGAAGAAAATAGTAAAACATTAAATAACAATCTAAAACAATTAAGAGAAGAAATAAATAAGCATATTCAAGTTAATCTTAAACTAACCGAAGAAATTAAATCAAAAGATAAACTATTACATGTTAATGAAAAAAAAATGCTTGATTATGAAACAATGATTAACCATATACAAGAAAAAGCAAATAAAGAAATGGATGAAAAAACAAAACATGATATGTTAAGAGCACAAGATAAAGAAATTCATGAAAGAGATAAAAAAATAAAATCTCTAGAACTAAAGATATCAAAACTTGAAAATAAAGATAAAAAACCTTCTAAATCACTTGTAAAGAAGCTAAAAGAAAATATTACCGAAGATATTATTGAAGATAAGAAAGAAGATATTATTGAAGATAAAACAATTACAAAAAGTAAAAATGAACAAACTAAATTAGATGATGATGATATTCAAATGATGTCAGATAAAGATGAAAATGTTGAACCAAAAGTAGTTGAAAAACCTAAGGAAGAAGAAATAATTGATTCATCTGTTGTAGTTGAAAAACCTAAGGAAGAAGAAATAATTGATTCATCTGTTGTAGATGAAGATCCTAAGGAAGAAGAAATAATTGATTCATCTGTTGTAGATGAAGATCCTAAGGAAGAAGAAGTTGAAGATAAGAAAGAAGAAGAAAAATCTGAATCAGATGATGAAGAAGAAATAGAAGTTGAAACTATTTCTTATTATAGTAAAAAATATTATGTAATTAAAGGAGAACCATTTATTTATGCGATTGAAGATGGAGATCTTGGAGAAAAAGTAGGTGAAATCAAAAACAATAAGAAAATTATTTATAAGAAATAATTAATTTTTTTCTAAAAATGAAACATATTTTTTAAATAATTCATCATTTGATTTGTGATTAAATATTTCATTAAATTTTGTGGGATTTGTTTCAAATTGATGGATAAGTATTGGATCTAGGTAATTATTTCTACATACTCCTTCTGTATTATGTAATTTTTCAGCAACATTACAGATTGCTTTTTTTATTATTGATTTAATATCTTTTTTTGTTGTTAGTGTTTGATTTTTACAAAGAGTTAATAAACTTTTTATAAATTCTATATTTGCCCCCCATGTTCTAAAGTTTTTTGCCGTATATTTACCAAACTGTTTTAAATATTTATTTACATCTTTGGATTGAATAGAAAAATATTTATCATTATTACGATATGTAAATAATCTATCATCATTATTAAGTGTTCTTTTTTTTTCTTTTAATGTTTTTTTTATTTTATTATTTTTAATTGTACAGACATTTCTAACTTTCTTTTTACCGATAAAATCAATAATAACTTCATTTTTTTTTACTTTAATATGTTTTGTTTCCAATGTTGTTGTTCCATATGAATTATATTTTTTAGAATAACGTTCATTCCCAATACGAAAATGACAATCCATTATTAAACGCAATATAATTGCGATTTGTTTTTCTTTACTATCTTTTACAGAATAAAGATCTTCATTTATTTTTTTATTAATTTTTGTAAAATCCTTTCCAAAATCAACCATATGATTAAATTTTTTTTTCTTTTGTTTTTCTACAAACTTTTTATTGTAAATATATTGTGATCTTTTTTCATCATCATATCCAATCGCTAAAACTTTCGCATTTTTTTTAAGATTTATTTTTACATTATCATATGCCGGAGGAATATATAGGTTTTCTAGTGATTTTTCTATTAATTTTTTATCATTAATTACATTTTCTCTTTTGTCAAAATAAGTATATGTAAACTTATCATTCTTTTTAGATTTTATTTTACGGATAATATAATCCTTCATAATATATGTATTATTTTATTTTTTAGGAGTTTTTTTATCTTTTACTTTTTGTAATTTGTAACTAACTTTAATTTCTCTATTATTCCACATATCTGTAATTGCATCATTTAGTTTTTCTTCTTCTGTAAGGTATTTTGATAAATTTTCTCTAATATTATCTTTATTGAGGGCTTTTTTTGTTTTTCTTTCTTGACATCTTAATTTTCCATTATCTGTATTAAGATCACTTACATTGTGTTTTGTCATAAATAATGTAATTTCGGGTTCTAATTCTTTATTTCTTACTTTTTTGAGTTCTCTGATTTGTTTTTCTAATTCTGCGATTTGTTGATCAACATTTAACCATCTTTTAACTCTTTCTTTAAAGAATTGTATTTCAGTACCTGGTATTTGTTCAAAAGGGTTCATAATATTCATTTTTTATAATTAACTTTTAAATTAATTTAAGAAAAAAAATTAATTAATTAATAAAATATGTATGAATGTAATCACATTTTAATGAAAGGTAAAAGGAAAGGAGAAAAATGTAATCAAACCGCATGGTATCCGTTTTTTTATAGATGTTTTTGTAAACAACACGCAATAATGTACAATATTCCAACAACTCAAGAAGAAACTAATCTTTTTATAAAAGATATAAAGGGAAAATTAAAAGATAAATAAAATGGATGAAAATAAAATGTCATGGGATGAATACTTTAAAAAAATGGTATTAGTTTCTTCTGAAAAATCGGCCTGTAAAAGATTACAAGTTGGTTGTATTTTAGTTGATGATAATCATAGAATCTTAGCACACGGTTATAATGGTTTTCTTCCAAAATGTCCCCATGAATCTATTATAAGGGATAATCATGAACAAGCAACTATTCATGCTGAACAAAATGTTATTTCTTACTGTGCTAAAATGGGCATAAGTTGTAATGAAGCAACCGCTTATATTACACACTATCCATGTTTAAATTGTACAAGGTTATTATTAGCAAGTGGTATTAAACAAATTAAATATATTAATGATTACAAAAATGATGTATTAGTTAAAACATTTGCCGATCAATGTAAAGTTCCAATCATAAAATTATAAATTTGATAAAAATTAGATGAAATTAAATTAATAATTTATACATATATTTAAGATGGAGAAACTATATGGATGGTATTCATTAAATGCTTATAATGAAGGAAAAACAGAATATATTTATACAAATACTTTTAATCAAGAAACATTTTGTACCATTACATCAACTGAAAAAAAATGTCCTTATAAAGAAAAAAAATATAAAGATGCTGTTTATTCCGGCGAATTAAAATATTTCATTAAAATAATTAACATCAGAATCTGAATCTGAATCTGAATCTGAATCTGAATCTGAATCTGAATCTGAATCTGAATCTGATTCGGAATCGGAATCGGAACCGGAATTAGAGAGTGTAATCTTTAGGAGGAATATTTTCGCGAGAATTAAAATAGAGATATACCAAATAATAAAACCTATGAATGGGAAAAGAATTAAAGATAAAATTAAATTTTGAAAATTATTTGTGATATAATTTTCAATTGTAATATCGTTTACAAGATAATTAAATGCTATGAAACAAGAACCACCCATTGAATAAAATACCAAATAAATGATAATATTCTTAATTATATTTTTAGTATTATGTTTGATATTAAATATATTCTGGATCAATGTATAATTAATCGTCTCCCTACAAAGAGGACAAACATCTATTGAATTATTATGTAAATCATACCAACAACTACTACATATATATCCTGTACATTCCAGATTTTTACAGGATTTTGTTTGATTTATATCTCTCTTTTCATCAAGACATATATGACATTTTTCTTTATTTTTCATAATAAATATTTTTTAAATGTATTATACTTTATTTCAAATTTAGTGAAAGATTTCTAATGTATAATTAGAAATATAATATAAATCATTAAACAAAATACAAGAGACCAACCTATAATTAAACATATCCTTTTGCATAGTTTATCTAATTCTTCATTATTTTTTCTGAGGGCTTCTTTTTGTCTTTGAATATCTTCTGAATCTCTCTGAACTTGATAAGAATCATTCATCCCTGTATTTTAATAGTAATTACTAAGAAATAGTAATAATATCAAATTTACTTCCTTATAATATTTGTACAATACTCTTCTGTATAATTACCAGATTGATTTATTTTATAATTTTTTCCATTATGTTTCATATAATAACCATATGGACCAATATGAATTGTAATATCTTCATTAATTTTCTTAGGATATTTTAGAAATTGAATTGCATCATTCAATGTCAAATCTTTTTCATCTTTTTTCATTAATTCAAGGTATGGTTGAATACTAATATTTTTTTTCTTTTCATTTTCATTCATAATTTGTAGATAAGGACCAAACTTTCCATTACATAATGTAATTTTTTTTTTATTTTTAGTTCCAAGATATTTTTCAGGTTGAGAGTTTATTTTTAGATTTATTTGAATATTAACAATATCAATGAATGATTGATATACTTTCCTTATAACTTCAATATAGTTAATTTTTCCTTCTGCGATTAAATCCAGATCGGTTTCTACACTTGATGTAAAATCTTTATGAAGAATATTTGAAAAATGTTCGTTTAGATAAATTAATACTTTTTCTCCCAAAGGTGTAATCATGATTCTTTGTTTTTGGATTTTCCCTTTTTGAACGGTTTTATTTTCTGTAATATTATTATTTTCATCTAGAACGATATTATTACATTCAATATCTTCACTTTTATAATCTTCTTTATATGTATATTTACGATTTCCAAGTGTTGAAATAATTGAAGCATATGTAGATGGTCTTCCAATTCCGGATTCTTCTAATAGATTAACAATCATTGATTCATTATAATAAGATGGTTTTATACTTTCTTTTTCTGTACAGATGGAATCTATTAATGTATATGTTTTATTGAATGATGGTTTTTCATCAATTTTAAGATCTTTTTTTCCATATATTTGAAACCCTGGAAATATTAATTGACGATAATTTGTTTTAAAATAACCATATTCTTTTGTATTTTCATTATTTAATTTTAATTTATAAACATCATATTCTGCTGGTTTCATATGAGAAGTAATCGTTCTTTTAAGAATTAGATTATAAAGTTTAAAAGAAACTTCATCTAGTCCTGGTATTTTTTCTAATGAAGTAGGTCTTATTGCTTCATGTGCTTCTTGTGCCCCTTTTACTTTTTTTTGATTTGGATGTTGATAATAGTTTTCATTATAATTTTTGGATATTTTTTGTTTAATTTTATCTTGAAAATCAGTTGAAATAAATGTTGAATCAGTTCTCATATATGTAATATGTCCTTCATCATATAATTTTTGAGCAATATTCATCGTCATTTCTACTGGAAAACCTAGTTCATTTTGTGCGGTTTGTTGGAGGGTTGAAGTAATAAATGGTTTTTTAGGATAAAC
>Ga0233426_10002805_pt1 | contig 14245 bp, 8 predicted proteins | sample SI_118_April2016_6_FD_179875 | JGI IMG/M metagenome (GOLD analysis project Ga0233426, IMG submission 179875) | Seawater microbial communities from Saanich Inlet, British Columbia, Canada - SI_118_April2016_10_MG | ecosystem: Environmental > Aquatic > Marine > Inlet | place: Canada: British... | reverse complement strand
GGTGATATATCTCACATTCCAGAACCAATCTCAGGATTTGGATGCCGTGATATTATTTGTGTATTTATAAAACGAACTCAATAATTTATAAAATAGAATTATAAAATAGAATTATAAAATATAATTATAAAATAGAATATTATAATATTAATTTAAACTATTACGAGGGTTATTATATATAATATTAAGTGTAAAAATGAATTTCACACAAGAACAAATAAGTATTATAAATTCGCAAGAACATTATAAAAGTGTATTGGGTGTTCCTGGTTGTGGAAAAACAACAGTATTATGTGCAGAATTAATATTAGATAATAATATGAATAAATTATGTATAACAAGAACGAACTCAGTTATTGAACAAATTAATAATAAATGTAATACATTAAATTTTAAAAAAATTAATAATTCAAACCATTTCCATTGTAATTATTTAAATAATAATATAGGTATTTCTAATATTGATTCCTTTATTCATTATCAATTGGATATTTTTGCAAAAAACAGTACGTATTTTACAGACAATGGTATAAATTTTTATGATTTTGGAGTTCAATATGAATGGAAAAAAACGACTCTTTTGAAATTAATTAAAAATAAAAATATAACAACACTTTATTTAAAAACAATAGATAAATATGATAAGATTAATAAGATAGAAGTTAATAAATTATATATTGATGAAGCACAAGATATGATTCCAGAAGAAATTAATTTATTTATTGAGATATTAAAAAATAATAAATTAATACAATGTTGCGTATATGGAGATACTTTACAAACTTTATCTTGCGAATCAACAAAAAAATATAGTATGCTTAGTTTCACTAAAGAACTCAACGCATCAGAATATAATTTATCTAAATGCTTCAGATGTCCTAGAGCACATGTTGAATTTAATAATGAATTATTTAAATCAATTAGAAGCAATGAGAAGTATGGTACATTACCATCGTTGGTTCATTGTAATGATAATTTAAAGGACAAACCATTTATATTTTCACAGAGAGGCATGAGTTCAAATAGTAATTCTGAACCTATTTATAAATCTATAAAATTAATAATTACAGAAGTTTTGAAAAATGATACTACAATTGATATATCAGATGTAACTATAATAGTTAATAGAGTTAATGCTAATAACGCATTGCCTACTATTAACTATTATTTAAACAGAGATTTTAATAATAAGTTTCATTATTTTGAAACAAATAATGAATCGTTTACAACACCTATAGACTTCAATAAAGTTAAGTCGACACATTGTAAATGTAGAGATGCTCCAATTACACTATTAAAAAAAAAATGTAAATTGTATAACCTAACTAACTATTCAAAATTAAATAAATCTGATATAATAGTTAAGTTATCAAAGTATTTCACTGATAATAATATAGTAAATGATATTGAATTTAAAAAATTCAAAGATAAAGAGAATGAGTGTAATACTTGTAGATTTAAAAAAATAAAAGAAAAAGGGGCAATTATATCAATAAATGGGTTTAAAGGGTTAGAATCTAAATGTGTTATATATTTAAATCTCGCGGATAAATCGATTCCTAGAGAAAATCATATAGATAAATTAGAAGAATTAACAGATTATTCAAAATTAAATGTGTTAACTTCAAGAAGTACAAAATATTTATTTATAGGTATAAATGAATTATCACCTTCGCGTTATTTTAATGAAAAACAAATTGAAATATTTAATAATAAAAATTTAATATATTATCCAAGTAATTGGAAATTTAAAATACGTACAGAAGACAAATATTTAAATAAAGAATATTCTAAATATAGTACTTTTAATAAAGAATCTCTTTTAAACACATTAGATAAATTGAATACCAATAATTCAAAAAATAACAAGATAGAAATGGAAATGGAAGTTATAAAGAAATATATTAAAAACTTTAATATTATAGATAATATACCAATTGTTTATAAAAATATAATGAATAAAATGTGTGATAATAAAATACCAGCATCTAAAAGTTTTAGAAATCTTGATACTCCTGATAATAATGCATTATGTGTATCAAAAATAGTAGAGGATATTGATTTTATAGATAATATTAAATATACTATAGAAGAAACTAAATTTGGAACTCAATGTAATATTGATAAAAAATATGATAGACGTATTATGGGTAATATGGGTAATATTATAATATTGAGAGATTTATATTTAAAAAATAAACTTAATACAGATTACAAAAATACAATACAAGTATTAACACATTTAATATCTGGTCATGTGACATTAGTTAATTCAGATGATATATATATATATAATCATATTATAGATTCAGGAATTAATAAATTCTATAATGATGATGATTCTTTTAATTATATGTCAATAATGAAAAATATATGTGATAAAATATCACATAAAGGGACAGAAATTCTAACATCAAACTGTGATAAGTATTTTAAGTTATATGATAATCGCGAACATAATAATTTATTTTGTATAAAAGAATTTTTAAATATAGATGATATTAAAAAGTTTTTAGATACATCAATACCTAATAATAAGTTACCTTCCAGAATTTATTTCAATATTGCTATTTTAATAGAAAGTTTGTTTGAACCTGTATTTAGGCCTATTAATATACAATATATTAATATATTTAATGAAGATATTAGTATAATACACTCTAATATTTCTAATATAACTAGTGAATTAAATAATACTAAATTGGAACAATCTATTGGGTTTCGTTATAATGAAACTAATTCAACTATGTTAGAAGAGTTAAAATTTAATAGAAGAATTAATCCTGAAATATTTAAAGAAGGTTATGAGTGTTCTTTAACAGGACAGTGTGATATTATAGAACATAAAAATGATGGACAGTCTAATTTAATAGAAATTAAAACTAGTTCTTCAGATACTTGTAAAAATTCATGGTGTTATCAAGTCATTTTATATTATATGATGAATGATATAAAACAAATTACATTTAATAATATGAATGTTATTAATATATTATCTGGTATAAATTATAAAATAACATTAACAACACAACCAAATAAAACAACAATTTTAAAAAAAATATTGAAATATTATAATTATATGCATTCACTTCCAACGAATTTTTTAAATGAAATTTTATATTAATGGACCGGGCCATATATGAAGAACCCATATGAAGAACCTATATGAAGAACCTATATGAAGAACACATATGAATATATTATAATAATAAGTATAATAAGTATAATAAGTATAATAAGTATACGTTTATAAATACTATTAGTTTTTCAGAGTTTTAAAATAAATAAAAAAAATAATTTTTAAAATAAGGGTAATAAATAAAAAAAAGAATTGTAAAAATAAAAATAAAAATGTTTTTGAAATCCCCCCCCCCTCTTTTTAAAATTCTTTTTTTTATATTTTTTTGTGATTTTTGTGGTTTTATATATATAATGTTATATATTTCACTCAAACAACAGTTTAAATTGTGGTTTTTTTGTGGTTTTATATAAAAATTGTGGTTTTTTTGTGGTTTTATTATTATTTATTTATTTATATATTTATTCATTTAAAAATAAATATATTACACTTATATATAAATAATATAAATTATCGAAATGTATAATAATTGTATAATTTGCCTAACATCTTTTCAATCTAGTTGGCATTTAAATAGGCATAAATCACGGAAAATACCGTGTAAACAACCAAAAATTCAAACAATCCCAAAAACAATCCCAAAAATAATCCCAAATAATCCCAAACAATCCCAAATAATCCCAAATAATCCCAAGTCAAATAATAGTGTATGTAAATCTAATTTTAAATGTAAATATTGTAAAAAACTATATAAAAGTAATAATGGACTCTATAAACATATTAATGAAATAAGATGTAAAGAATTACCAAATAAAATATTAAAAATGTTAATAATGAATAAAAAAAACAAAATAATTAAGAAAAAAATAGAAAATAATAAACAATTACTTACTTTATCTCAAAATACTTCTAATAATTTAAATAATACAAATAATTTAAATAATACTACTTCTAATAATTTTAATAATTTTAATAATTCAAATAATATAAATAATATAAATAATACATTAAATAATACAATAAATAATAATACAACAAATAATGTAACAATAAAAATAAATCCATTTGGAGATGAAAATACAGATTTTCTAACAAAAAAAGATAAAATTAAAATAATGAATAAATGTTATATGGGAGTTCCAACTCTAATTAAAACAATACATGATAGACCAGAAAATAGAAACTTTTATATACCTAATATTAATAAGAATATATTAGCATATCTTAATAATGAAAATGATGTAGAATATAATGATTATAATAATATATGTGATAAACTAATACAGAAGAATATTGATAGAATGGATGAATATTTTTGTGAATTTCAGAAGGAACTAAAAGAAAATATTAAAAATAGAATGATAAAAGTTATTGAAGAGAATAATAATAATAATCTGACAACAAAATATATGGATGATATTAAATATTATTTAATGACAATTTCTAAAAAGAATAAAAAAGATATTAATGCTTTTATAGATAAAATAGAATTAAAGATAAAGACATCTGATTAAGAGATGTAATGCGTTTATTTTAAAATTATAACTATAGTGTATGTTTTAATAATTCCGTTTTTTGTTGTTGCAATAGTGCAATAAGTTGTTGTTGTTGTATATTACGGTCTTTATATTCTATTAATTTTAGTTTAAGGTTTGTAAAATTGAGTTTATTTTGTTGTCTTACATGTTTTGATGCTAATCTGTTTCTTTCTAGTATAAATTGTGTATCAGCATATTTTTCTGACACAGTCATATTTTTTAATTGGACTGTGCGTGCTCGACCTCTTTTTAAAACGTGCGGTTGTTCATTTGGGTTGGTATTAATATTTGTGGATTTTTTAGTAGTTAATTTGAACTTTTTATTACTAACTGACATTTTTTTAGTTGATGTCTTTCGCTTAGACGGTTTGCATGCTATATGAGGATTAACCTCAGAATTACTATAATTATAAGATGATGGATTTAAAATGTATTCTCGAGACACTTCATATTCTTTAATATTTTCATAACAGGACGTATCATTAAACATAAATGATGGCAATTCAAGTGATTCATGTGATTCAAGTGATTCAGGTGATTCAAGTGATTCAGGTGATTCATGTGATTCAAGTGATTCATGTGATTCAGTATTCAATACTGGTGTTACCTCAATATATGCAGATTTGCATTGAGCATTTACCATATTATTGGGTCTATGTTTCGAGTCAATAGTGGTATTTATATATGGATTCTTGTGATTATTTTTTAAAAAACATTGTGCATAAATATATTTTGTAGTGTCAGAACCACACAATGTATTTAGGTAAGTTAAGTCCATAATGTAATTGTACTTGTAATAAAAAAAAATCAATTTTTAATTAATTATAACTCAATTAAAGTTATTGCTTTAAATATGAGAATAGTTTAGTTATTTAATATTTGTAGCCAATCCACCAGATACATTTAGAATTTTCTTCTATAATTTTATTTGATGTATCTTTAAGAAGATATTTATCATTACAAATAAGAATTTCACAATCATTTTTCTTATGATTATTTCTATTATTCATAAATTGTGTTTTAACTTCAAAATGATTTTGATAACTTTTAAATTTCCATTGTCCTTTTTTAGGACCGTCTGGTTTCTTTATATAACATCTAAAATCATTTAATTTATAGTTCCAATTAAATTTGCCAGAAATATCTTCTAATCTACAATCAATTTCATCATCTTCACAACATTCTTTTAAGATATTTATAAATCGTAATTTATCATTATCAGTTTTCCGTGTTTCTAAAGATATTGCTATTAATTTTATAATTTTTGGTTCGCTTCTATCTAAAGTTATTTTTATAGGTATAGCAACTATTCCTTTTTTACTACATAATTGTGGTTTATTAGGTAATATAATGTTATTATGATTATTATGATTATTATGTTCACCATTATCATGATTTAGTTTTAAATAATCAATTCTAGCATCATTTTCTAATTCATACGATAACGCATTTTTAATATATTGCGTTTCTCCGATGAGATATTTTTCTGGCATTTTCCAATTATGATTGTTCTCAATAAATTTAGTGGTCATATAATTACTTCTACATGCGTTTTGATAATCTTCTTCAGCATTAGTAGAAATTAAACGAATATTACATCTAATTGTACCATATTTATAATTTACAAAAGATAAAGATTCTCCGGTTGGAGTATAATTTCCTATAATTATAAAAGGGCGATTTATATTAATATTTTTAGTTTTAAGATGTTTAATAATATTATATAATTTTTCATTAAACTCTCCACTAGACATTATATCAGACACTTCAATTTCAGTTTTATCATAAAATAAATGATATTTGTGTCCTTGGTTACCATATATTGATAAAACTATAGGATTATATTCCATTTTAATAGCTTCTTGTGAAAGATATCGAGTGATTATATTTCTTCTAGGCGTAGATATTATATAAAAATGCAATTCATTACTAATATATAAGTCACTTCCAATAATTTTATTTAAATTTATACAATTTAAACCATTGTTTAAAGCTTCTTGTTCTTTATCAATTTTCATAAAGTCACAAAATTCTAATTTTCTTCGTCTATCTATATCTTGAAATTCAGTATCAGTTATATCACTTAATTGTTTATGTTTATACTTAGTATCAACTTTAATAAATAATTCACGAGATACATATGTAATGCTATAATCTTTCCATTCACTTTTTGTTTTTAGTTTATCAAAGTATATTTTTTTTGCATTACTACATGAAGAATATGTAGAGTCTGTAGATTTAGTATCATCAAAATCTATATAATCAATACTATTGTGTTCAATATTATTTTCTAACCATAATTGATTATTTTCATTTATTACAGTACCATTAGACGCTGTTATAGGTTGATAACTTAATATATTAGATTGGCTTATTATATTTTCAATAATATCTCTAAAAGGAGGGATTCCTTCCATAGCATTATGTGCTTCATCGTGGAGTACTATTAATTTTTTCTTAAATGCGTCCTTTAAATTATTAAAATCTTGTGATATTTCTAGGATATCGGAGATTCTGGTTTTATTGCTACACATAAATACAATTTTATAATTATTGTCTTTTTTTAAATGTCTCCATGCTGTATTATAATTTTTACAATGAGTTGCGTTTCCATCTAAATCGTTTTTCTGAGATGATATAATCATAATTTGTTCCTTTAATTCTTCGTGTGGATATCTATTATTTAATTCTTTAAATAATCGTTTTAACCATTGTTCATTGGCTTCTAGAGTATTTTTAGTTAAACAAATTGTTATTGTATTTTTTTCAGAAAATCCATTTATTATTTGTAAATTACAAAATCCTGTTTTTAATGCCTGTGCATGTTTATATAATCCTCTTATTTTATTAATATGATAGTTATATATTATATTTTTTTCGGTTAATGTAAATAGTTCAAAATATTTATGATCTAATAATTCATATATATATGCTTTGGCAGTGGATATATTATATTTTGTTAATTTTTTAAAACGTTTTAGATGTAAATGTTTATTATATAAACATTGTAATATATCTTTATTATTTTTTTCATTTTTTAATTTATTAATTTTATGGAATTCTAGTTCCACATCTTTATAATATTTTTCTTTCAGTTTATAAAATGTAATGATAATATTATTATTTTCATACTCAGTAAGTGGTATCATTTTATATAATTATATTTATTAAATTATATATATATATATATTATTTTACATAATCTTATTTCAATTTTATATTTAATTTAATTTAATTTAATTTAATTTAATTTAATTGTAAAAAAAATATTATTATATATTAATAAATTACTGTTTTATAAATAATAATATTTCTAATAATTATAATAAGGTTAAATAAATGTTTTTATCAATTGCACTATTAGCAAAAAAACTTTCAAAAAAAGAAAAGTTCAATGACGAACCTATATGGAATCATAATGATACCGATAAATCTATCAATACTGTAGTAGGACTAGGCATTGGAATGTTAGTTTTTGTTCTATTAATAGTAGTAGCAATACTGGTAATTTTTATATGTGCTATTGTAAAAGCAGCTAGATTATGCAAAGATGATAAATTACTTCATATTTTATTAATAATATTTATTCCATTGTACGCATTAATATTTTTAATAGCTGGAAAAAGTATATGTAGTTAATAAAGTAACAAAATAACTCAATAATTCTAATAACATGATTTCATAATTAAATATATATAATGTGAATAACTATATTTTTTAACCTTTTTTATTTTGAAAATATATAATAAAATATAATAATATATAATAATATATAATAATATATAATAATATATAATAAAATATAATAATATATAATAATATATAATAATATATAATAAAATATAATAATATATAATAATAATTACACAATGACCAATAAAAACAATAAAAACAATAAACACAATAAAAACAATAAAAACAATAAAAACAATAAAAACAATAAAAACAATAAAAACAATAAAAACATCATTTTAAATATAATTCCAAGAAATATAAGTATAATATTACTATTAATACAAATTGTAGTTCTTGGAATAGGTATATTAAAATTTATAACTGATAAAAACTATTTGATATATAATTATAAAGATATTCTTCTTGATACAAGTAAAGCATTTGATAAACCTCAAAAACAAAATTTTCTTTACCAAGAAAATTTTAATAATTCAACTAAAACCACTATAATAGATAATGGTTTATTAAGGGATTATACGCCACTTATTTATGACTCTAGTAATGACATAAATATTGATGCATCTATTTATGACTCTATTAAGGACCTAAATATTTATGCATCTATTTATGACCCAAGAAGTGATGAATTCAGTTTTTTATCAGATGTACAAAATCAAGAACAATGTGGTAGTTGTCAGTTTTTTGCCAATTCTAGTCAATTAAGCGATTGTATAAATTTGATAGAAAAACTCGAAAATGATAACCCTGTTTCCGAGTGTACTGACAACGATAAATGTTTAATAAGTGTACAAGATCTAATTAATAAATATATAAGTTATCAAAATTTAAATAAAGATAACAAAGAATATGATATACAAAATATATGTGATGAGGGTTCTTATTCAAATATCATAATAGAATCATTTGAAAATAGTAAGAACTTAATAGAAAATAATTGTTTACTTTATGATTTGAGTAAAAAAAAACTATTAAATAATGCGTTGTCTTCTATAGATAATACAAATATAAATTCAGACCCAACAAAAAAAAAGAAATATCGAATGGTTTTACTTACTAGTTTAATAGTATTTGGTAGTATGTTTACATTATTTACAATGTATACAATAAAATATACTAAAAAAAATATTATTAAAAAATTAGTTATAGTTGTAAATACAATAATGAGTTTATTGTCAATTACATTTATTGTAGTTTTAATGAATAAATCATTATTTACTAAATTTAAAAACTTTGTTGTTGGTAATGCAGTAAATACAATAACTGATTTGTTTATTTACTTTTATATGGCGTGTTTCTTGATAACAATCGGTTTTAATGTATTAAATTCAATTATATTAATTTATAGAAATTTTAGTAACAACATTAAAATATCATTTCATGAAAATATATATTCGTTTATAATTATTTTAATGTCAGTATTTTTATTATTTATGATAAGTCCATCGCATAGGTATTTGCAATTTTTCAAAGATACTACATCACAATCAGAAAAAGACGCAATCGCAAAAGAAAAAGCAGAATTAGACGCTCAGAAAGAAAAAGAAGCAATCGCAAAAGAAGAAGCAGAATTAGACGCTCAGAAAGAAAAAGAAGCAATCGCAAAAGAAGAAGCAGAATTATCAACAAAGTGCATACCAAAATGTTTAATGTATAAAAACTATAAAATTACTTCTATATTTAAAGATATATATATGCCTAATATAGAATTATATAAAGAAAGGATTTTATATATAAAAATGTTAATTAAAAAATATGGTGGTGCAATAGGATGGATTAATATATATAATAAAGATTGTTTTGATGAGAAATACCCATCTAAAACATATTATATTCCTCTAACATATTATATTGAACCGTCAAAATCAGAACAACAACAACCTCCTCAAAAACCAGTTAAAATAATAAACAAAGGTGGTCATGCTATGCATATTGTAGGGTGGATTGATATAAATAAAACAAATTATGGTGTTGATACAGATGGTGATTTAGGAAACAAATTAAAATTAAATTGGGTTAATGACAATACACTAAATGATAAATATGGAGAATATTGGATTGTTAAAAATTCATGGGGTTCGTCATTTGGAGATAATGGTTTTATTTATATTAAAATGGCAGATGACAAAATAGATATTGATAATAATGTATATTACTATAATTTTATGGAAAGTAATATTTATACTTGGGTTGCGGGATTAATACCGACTAAAACTTAATGATTAATATATTTATATGTAATTTTTAATGTAATATTATGTGGTATGTTATAGCATTTGTTTATATAAAACCTATAAAATATAATTTAGAATATGTGGTTTGGGTTTTATATAATTTAACAGAAATATATTTAATACCCTTATTATTTTGCAGTAATTTATTACATATAGCCAAAAATAATATACACATAAATGTAAGGATGGTTTTAGGGTCTTTATAATCATAATAAAATTACAGAATGTATTAATAAGAATATGCGTACAAATATATAATGTACGTCATTAATTCAAATAAGTTATTAAATTATAAACCAAAATATATTTCAATTAAAACATTTTATTTACTACAATTATGAGTGAATATAAAACATATTGTTTATAAACTAGGAATATATTGCCAATTTAGTATGTTACAAATATGTTTCCAAATTATATCTTGTTGATGTAATTTATTTCTAGATTTGAGAAGTTGGAAACATTGTAGATATTCATCAAGTTCCAGTAATTCAAAAAATTTATACATTACATAATTGTATGATAGAAAATTCTTACGTTTAGGAACAACTGTCATACGCAATGATTCAAATGGTATTTGTATTTCTTTAAACATATTCCTTATAATTTCTTCTACTTCAGAACTAATAATAGGGGGTGGAAGACCGTTAAGTTGATTTATAATATAAGGTATGTGTTCATAGTAGTCATTTCTTTTGATTTTTCGTAATATAATACGCATTTTATCTGGTGTAATATGAGCCATATTGTTAATACGTTCTTTTTTTATTTCAACAAGAATTTCATTATAAAGGTCATCAGGAATTTCAGTAGCTTCTTTTGCTTGAAATTGAGCTAAAAATTCATTTAAGTGATTAATCCTTTTATAACAAAATGATGTCATTTCTTTAGGAGGGTCTTTATATGATGGTTTTTCAGAATCTAATATAACTTGCTCTTGAATACCGCAATTAGAACAAATTAAAACACCACAATTACTATTAAGAAGCATATCTGTATTACAAAATTCACAAATATCTGAGTTAATAATAAATATTTCATTATCATTATAATCATTATTAAGTATTTTCATATAATAATTATGTAATTCTTTTTTTGTCATTAATTCAAATTCATTTTTAGGAGTAATTTGTGGTTTTAAAAGTAATGCATTATTTTTAGTTTGATTATCAGTTTGATTATCAGTTTGATTATCAATTTGATTATCAATTTGATTATCAATTTGATTATCAGTTTGGTTAGGGTCTCTTAATTTTAATAGTTGTTTTCCATTTGTAATATTATATTTTTTGTTATCAAAATTTTCTAACCATCCAATAACATCATTTTTATTTTTTTTATTTGATTTGTGTTTTTTAGTGTGTTCGAATTTATTTAATTCAAATCCATTATCTTTAATTTTATAATAATGATTTAGTAAAACACCTGTATCTAATAAATATGCGGTTTCGTCTGTTTTATTTTCAATATTATTAATTTCAGTTTTAATTATATCTCTTTCGTCTTCAAGTAACCATAATTGTTCTTGTAACTTAAAATTTTTATATATTAATTTATCAATATTAATTTTTTCTCTTATATATATAATTTTTTTCTCTAATATATCAAGATTCTGATAATAATTTTTTATATTTTTTTTATTTTTATCAAATTGCTTTAATACATTGTCGTGAAGAGCATCTATAGTTTTATTTATATTAAATGGATTTCTATTTTTGGTTTTATTTTTAAATGCCATAATTAATTATACACACAATTACAATTACAATTACAATTACAATTACAATTACAATTACAATTACAATTAATAAAATTCAAAATTAATAAATTATCTTAAACGCACTTAAATATAATAAAAGATTTTTAATTAATTAATTAATTTAATAAATTAATTAATCTTTAAATATCAAAAAAAAAATAATTAATTTAATTTATTAATATATTATAGATGGTGTATTAATAATAATTGTAATTGTAATTCTAACATATCATATTTATTGTAATTCTAACATATCATATTTATTTTTTGTATATAATTCTTCTTCTATTGTATCACGCATTATAATACGTTTAACAATTACTGGTTTTTTCTGTCCTATACGAACTGCTCTTCCAATTGCTTGAGCTTCCATATCTTTTGTAAAGTTCATATCGCCATTTATAACATCAGCAAATATAATATGTGAAGCTTCAGTTAAATTGCTACCACTACTACAACGTTCGCTAGAAAGCATTATAATACGATATGAATCATCTGTTTTAAATTTTTCTATTTTCTTACTTATACTCATAATATTTCCATTAATGAATAAATTTTTAATAGCAAAATCGTTAAGAACACCACCAATTAACTTCAATAAATAATCATATTGGCTAAAAATAATAATCCTATTATCTTTCACTTTTAATATTTCTCCTATATAATTCAATAAATATGATAATTTCGTGCCGTATTTTTGAATTTTTTGTGCATTCTCAATCTCTTTAGAAGATTGTTCTGGTTGTGGTTCTGTAACATCCTCAATTTTCTGTACTTTGTTATAAGTGGTAAAATTAATTTCTTTTCTATTAATCATAGTTCTACAAAAAGGGCAAGGTACTTTGTGTTCTCTGTTAAAAAGCAATTTAATACAATCTCCACACATAATATGTCTACATGATGTTAATGCGATTTCGTTTTCATAATCCATAAAACAAATACTACAAGGGTCTTTTACTGCTTCTGAAATAAAGTCGTCATTCTCAAAAATTTTAATTTGATTGCTTAATCTCTTTATTTCAAAAGTATGTTTTTCATTAGATTTAGTAAGTGATGTAGTTTTTGCTGTTAAATTATGACTATATATACTATAAAGTCTATAACATACATATTTCTTGAATATGGTAGTGTTAAATTCTTTTGGAAATTCAATTAATTTTAATATATCATATAAAGTATCAATCGAATCTTTATAGTGATTAATACTTTCATCTATAAGAATAATACCTTTAATTGTTGTTATAACTTCATTATGTCGTGAATATGATTTAGACATAATACGTTTATCATATTGTATATTTGTGTTATTGCTATTTGATTCAATGGTGCAAAACTGATCTAATGCATATTGTGATTTCTTTTCAATAAAATTAATACTGTTATTATCATTGAACTCTAATGATTTTAATATATCTTTTATTATTTTTAATGAATCAATAACTTCTAAATTATATTCAATTCTTTGTGTATTGGTAGTTAAATCATTTACACATATAGATATACTTTTTTTATATTTTGTGATCATTATCATTTTAATTTGTTCTAGAGATAGAATAGTGGGTGCTCCATTAGTAGTAGTATTACTACTGGAATCGGATACCATAATATGAGTACATAGTTTAAGTAGTTTTACTATATCATTTGACCGTAATGCTTCTAAATAAATATTACGTTCGATATTATTTTGTTTTAGGAAAGTAACCTCTTCAGTAAATATAGGAATATCAACAATACCTCTAATATCACTTTTAGAAGTTTTTCTAATATAATCACTGAATATACATTTTAATTGATCACTATTTAAACCAAATACGCTGTTTTCAATACCATTGTATTTATAACCATTGTTATTATGATTAATTAAATATACGCTCTTGTCTACACAAGAATAAGTAATACCATTCGCGTCATAACTATGTGAGTCATAATCCTGATTTTGTCC
>Ga0233426_10002804_pt1 | contig 14247 bp, 11 predicted proteins | sample SI_118_April2016_6_FD_179875 | JGI IMG/M metagenome (GOLD analysis project Ga0233426, IMG submission 179875) | Seawater microbial communities from Saanich Inlet, British Columbia, Canada - SI_118_April2016_10_MG | ecosystem: Environmental > Aquatic > Marine > Inlet | place: Canada: British... | reverse complement strand
CACATACAATTTGATCATTACTGATTGTATTTGACCCTGTAAAGGAATTAACACGCATTGTAATTGTAAACGAACTAAAACAAGGAGAGGCTGTTGTAGAAATAGCCTCTACTCGAACAGTAGAATTATCTGAGAGTGTACCTCCAGCAACAAATAATGTAGTTGAAGTACTTGAAGGGCCTTGACTTATATTATCTATAAAGTATTCATAACTATTAGCGCCTGTAGTTCCTGAGGCATCAAAAGTAACATCATCTCCTGCACAAATCACATCATTAAGAGCACCCGAAACAAAGCTAACTGATGGAAGAGCTACAGGATCAACGGTTACAGTAACCGTATTAGATGTAGCTGCTATAAGATTTGATGGACTTGGACAAACAACCGAGTTTAAACTTGTGAAGGCTATTCTTCTAAATGCTGTTGTCTCAGAAAGTGGAGCAGCATTGTATCGTATAGATGTAGCGCCTGGTATATCTACAAAACTACCTGAAGCAGTTCTACTTTGCCATTGATAAGTCAAAACAGCATCTGCAGGGGTAGCAACTGGTGTGGCTATACTATCAAACTCATCTGGATCTCCCCCAACACAAATTGTACTCACACCACTAATTGTATTAAACCCTGTTAATGATAGAACACGAAGTGTTATGGTTGAAGAACTTGTACAAGATGCTGAATTTTCAACAACAACTGATATCTGGCTCGAGTCTATTAAGGTGTAGGTTGCTAAAGAGGTGTCAAATGTATTCGTAGAAACTCCAAGATTTTGAAAAACACCATCTACATAAAAACTATAAGTGTAACCTGCAGCTGCGGGAGTTGCTGTAAAAATAGCAAACTCTCCTTCACACAAGGTATTGGTGGTAGCATTGGAGCTAAGAACTGCCGTAGACATAGCAGGTACTGAAATTGTTATTGAATTCGAGGTTCCTACACATCCTTGAGCGTTAGACCCTAAGATTGATACAACTTGTCCATCAGTTAATCCTGTTATCGAATTAGTGTTGGATGTCGATGTGGTTACTTGGCTTATACCATCAACAAAATATTCATAAACTACCCCTCCTGAAGTTGTGAAATTAACCGTATCACCTGAACAAATTGAAGCAGATCCTCCTGAAAGTATTATTGTTGGCCCTTCATCAACATTTACACGAACACTAGTACTCAAAACAGAACATGTTTCACTATTAAAAAGAGAATAAGTTATTCTTTGAAAATCAGTTGTAACAGATAGAACTGGGGGTGAAAATGTATTTGAAGTAGCTCCTGAAATATCAGAAAAACTATTGGTCCCTGTTCGACTCTGCCATTGATACGATATTGCACCACTTATTGGAGAGGTTGCTATTGCACCCGAAAGCTGTGATGGGTTTTCACCACTACAGATGGTTTGATCTCCAGTTAAAGTTGATGATACCGATATGCCGTTAACTCTGATTGTTTTGGTCACTGTATTTGAACATCCTGTTCCACCACTTCCAAAAAAAGCAATTACAGAAAGTACATCACCGTCTGAGAGTACTCCAGCTGAAATAGTATAGGTACTCGTTGAAACGGGTCCCGTTTGAAGTAAACCATTAACATAAAATGAATAACTCGATGCTCCCACAGAAGAACTTGCATCCATTACAAGGGATGCATCATTACATAAAACATCATTAGCATTTGATGTAACTAAATTAGCCGTTGGCAATACTCCACCATAATTCAATTGTATGGAGGATGAGATCATGTTACAAACTAATCCATTAAAAGTAGTAATAACCAATCGTCTAAAATCAGTAGTAGTGGTTACGGCGCTTGGAGCAAAAGTTTCACTTGTTGCACCTAAAATATCAGAATAAGTATTGGCTCCTATTCTACTTTGCCATTGAAATGTAGAAACCGCACCATCGGAAATTCTATCACTAGTAGGAGTTGATATACTTGTAAAAGGGTTTGGAACATCACCTGAACATAAGTTTTGAGAATTACCTATAACATTATTTCCTGTTAAAGAATTTATACGAATCACAAAACTAGTGTCATCATAGCATCCAGTCCCCGATGTACCTTGAAATGCTCTAACGGTAATGGTAGATGAATCTGAAAAAATTCCTGAATTTATTGTGTATGAAGCCGAAGCTTGAGGTGCTCCTCCCAACGGATTCCCGTTTACATAAAAACGATAGCTCGCAGCATTTAAGGAAGTTGATGCATCAACAATAAGATCATCACCTGCGCAAACCGTTAAATTTATTGCATTAGAAGTTAAAACAGCTGTTGAATTGGAATCTACAGTTACAGTAACAACATTAGAAGTAGCAGAAGCAACAGTATTACACTGAACTAGATTAAAAGTAGAATAAATTAAACGCCTATAAGCAGTAGTTTCGGTTAGTACTCCTGGATCATAAGTTATTGAAGTTGCTCCTGAAATATCAGCATAAGGATTAGAACCTGATTTACTCTGCCATTGATATGATATAGCTGCTCCCTCTGACTCAAGGTCAGCAACATAAATTGAGCTGTTATTTATAATAGATGGGTCATCTCCAGAACAAATTGTTTGAGATCCGGTAATTTGATTGGACCCTGAAACTGAATTCATTCGAAGTGTAATAGAGTCCTCATCATAACAAATAGTTGTACTAGAGGCCCATGTTCTGACAGTAACGAAAATGTTATCTGTTAAAACCGAAGAATATGAATATGTGGTTACAGAAGAACTTGCTTGAACAGAAAGACCATTAACAAAAAATTCAAAGTATGGAGCTGGATTACTCCCTAAATCTCCTGCAGTAAACAAAACTGAATCTCCTTCGCAAGCAATATTATTATTTGCTGAGGAAGTAATAGTCCCGTTTGGCAAGGGCTGTGAAATTATATTTATTGCTGATGAATTTACAGAAGAACAATTTGTAGTAAAGTATGCAACTACATTTACTACATCAGCATGATTAAGGTTTGATGTTGTAAAAGAAACGGACGATTGTTTTGGACCCAATAATACTCCGTTTCTAAAAAACTCGTATTCATCTCCAACTGCAGATGATGTCAACTGAACAGAGTCACCTTGGCAAATTGTTATGGTTCCAGAGCCATAATTAGAGGTTAAGGTCGGTTGCGACGGTGTCGGTAAAATAAGAACCTCATAACTTTGTGTATTGTTTGAAACTGCATCAGTTCCAGCGGAAGGAGCAACTTCAACACTTATTGTGGTTGAACCTGTATTTGAGAATTGTAAAGTTGTTGGCCAGTTAAATATGGCAAAATTACCGTTCCTTATTTCATTAGTAAAAGGACTTCCAACAGAATTTGTACTAAACGAGGCTGTTGCAATATTAGAACTAGATGGTGAGAGGGTATTACCCGTTACCGTTAAGGTAGCCAACATTGAAGTAGTTGTTAAATCAAGAGTATTAGCACCATCATTGTTAACTTGAAAAGTTAGGTTGGTAGAAGAACCTGAACAAAACTGTTGAGTTGTACCAGGGGCAGGAACTGTAATTTGACTTCGGTCATTTAGTCTTAAATCATAAGATTGAGCAGTTGCTTCTAGAAAAGGAAACAATATTAATCCTCCTATAATCAGGAACTTATGTAAAACTGAAAATCTTATAATCAAAATAAATACAGTGTGTCAAGCTTTAAAACGTCTAATTTATATAAATATTGTGAATAAATTCAAGGAAAAAACAACTGTTTTTTAGTTTTAAACTTACTCAATAAACTTTTTTTCACGCATCCAGTCATCATTATACATTTTTCCAATATACCTGCTCCCTGAATCGTGAAGCAAGACAACTACTATGTCGTCTGGCTTAAAATTACTTTTCAATTGCAATAAACCTTTAATTGCAGCACCACATGAATTGCCCGCAAAAATACCTTCTTCCAAAGCCATCTTTCGAGTGAAAATTGCTGCATCTTTATCTGTTACTTTTTCGAATGCATCAATTACTGAAAAATCAACATTTTTAGGAAGTATATCTTCCCCTATTCCTTCTGTTATATAAGGGTAGATCTCGTTTTTGTCGAAGATTCCCGTTTCGTGGTATTTTTTAAAAACAGAACCGTAAGTGTCAATTCCCCAGATCTTAATCTTTGGGTTTTTCTCTTTCAAAAATTTACCTACTCCTGATATGGTTCCACCGGTTCCAACTCCAACAACAAAATGTGTTATTTTTCCATCTGTTTGTTCCCAAATTTCTGGCCCCGTTTGTTCGTAATGAGCAAGTGAATTTGATGGGTTATCATATTGATTTACATACCATGAATTTGGTGTTTCTTCTGCAATTCGCTTAGACGTTGAATAATAAGATCTTGGATCTTCTGGAGCTACATCTGTTGGGCAAACTATTACATGAGCACCAACTCCTCTAAGAACGTCAAATTTCTCTTTAGACTGTTTGTCTGTTGAAACACAAATTAACTTATATCCTTTTACAATAGCAGCAAGAGCTAAACCCATTCCAGTATTCCCTGATGTACCCTCAACAATTGTCCATCCTGGCTTTAAGCGACCATCAGATTCTGCATCTTCTACCATCTTTAATGCCATGCGGTCCTTTGTAGAATTCCCAGGATTAAAGCTTTCAACTTTAGCCAAAACCAAAGCATCTACTTCACTGGTGATTTTATTCAATCGAACTAAAGGGGTATTCCCAATTGTTTGGAGGATGTTTTCCAAGTAATTCATAAAAAAATATTAAACCAAATTTACATTATTTCGTTGGGTTAAATAACCTAAAAATGTTAAATTTTTATTGAACACGCATTACTTTGGAAGGGTCTATTTTAGTAACCACCAATGAGGGAACATACAGTAATATGGTGCATATAATAATAACCCCAGCGTTTAATAAAAATAGATTTGAAAAAGACAATAAAATTGGGACTTCAGAAACATAATATGTCGAAGGGTCGAGATGAATCCAATTGAATTTTTTCTGCCCAAAAATCAAAACTAAGCCAATCAAATTTCCTATAAAAATTCCTTTGATTATGATATAAAAAGCATTCCACAAAAACACTTGCTGAATTAACACATTTCTAGCTCCCATAGATTTCAATAATCCTATCATTTTGGAACGCTCTAAAATTAAAACCAACAAAGCTGTTGCCATATTTAGTGTTCCTACTAAAAGCATAAGAATTAGTATAATAGCAACATTAAAATCAAATAATGAAACCCATTCAAACAAACCCGGAAACATCTTATCAACGGTGATACTGTCAATGTGCGGTGGGAGTTGATTATAAATCTCTTCATTCTTTTGAGTCAAATCAACTCCTTCTTTTAAAAAAACTTCAATTCCCCCCACTTCCTCTGAGCTCCATTTATTAATTCTCTGAATGTGTCGAATATCCGCGAAAAGATAAGAAGAATCAAAATCCGGAAAACCGGTTTCGTAAATTCCAACAACCTTGAAATAACGAGTATTAGGAGAAGCGGATGGAGTTTTACTTTGAAAATATGCTGTGATTTTATCACCAATATTAATCTGTAAACGATTAGCTATGGTCTCTGATAAGAGTACTTCATTATTTAAATTTTGATTCGTAATTGGGTATCTGCCCAAAACTAAGTAAGTGTCTAAATTATTCCATCTATATTCAGACCCAACTCCCTTTACTATAAGCCCCTCAAAGTCAGTTATTGACTTTACCAGAGCCGCTTTACTGGCCGTTGCTTGAAGATGATCTATTTCCTCAGAATCATTCAACGCATTCAAATTTAATTCTGACAGACGTATTGCTCGAGTAGAAACTTTTGAATTATTATTTTCAAATGGTGCAATATGTAACTGACCACTAAAAACTATTATCTTCTTCTTAATTTCTTGCTGAAGCCCCAAACTTGTTGATAAAGCAACGATTATCATCACCATTCCTACAGCAATTGCAGTGATCGCAATTTTTATAATCCGACTCGATGCACTACTTTTATCAATGCTTTGTCTTCGCATTCGATGCGCTAAAAATAATCCGAAATTCAAATGACTTATTCTATGGTTATTGCCCTCAAAAATACATTTTTATTATGGTTTTCGTTGAGTCTATTTTTCTTTAGCTCCGTTCATGCTCAAATTCAAGTTGGGGCTGCACAAATTGAAACCTATTTACCCTTACTTCAAAATAAAAAAATTGGAATTGTCGCTCACGCATCAAGTCTTATTGAAACCTCTAAAAGTTCGGTTCATTTAATCGACAGTTTACTCAACCATAACATAGAAATAGTTAAGGTTTTTGCTCCAGAACACGGCTTTAGAAGTAAAGCTGATAATGGAGAGGATTTCGGAAATTCTATAGACCCTAAAACACAATTACCTCTTATTTCATTGCATGGAAAATATAAAAAACCACAACCCAAAGACCTTGAAGGACTCGATCTGATTGTTTTTGACATTCAAGATGTTGGAGTTCGTTTTTACACTTATTTATCATCACTTCATTTGGTGATGGAGGCATGTGCGGAGAACAACGTTCAGCTTCTGGTTCTTGATCGTCCCAACCCAAATGCACATTATGTTGATGGACCTGTAATGGAAGACGAATTTAAAAGTTTTGTAGGCATGCATAATGTCCCGATTGTTTATGGGCTAACACTTGGTGAATATGCAACAATGATAAACAATGAAGGATGGTTGAAAAACAACGTTCGCTGTGAGCTTAATGTTATTCCGATAAAAAACTATACCCACAAAACACCTTATTCGTTGCTGGTCAGACCCTCTCCGAATCTACCCAACGACAGGTCAATTAACCTGTACCCTAGCTTATGTTTACTAGAACAAACCCCTGTTAGCATTGGAAGAGGAACTGAAATGCAATTTCAAATTTATGGACATCCTGATTTTATAAAGGGTGGTTTTAAATTCAAACCTCAACCCAATTTTGGTGCCAAATACCCTAAACAGAAAGGCTTATTATGTTATGGAACTGATCTTAGAAATCAATCGAGATTAGATCGAGTAGAAATTAATTGGTTGATCGATAGTTATAAAATGATCCTAGACAAAGAAGCTTTTTTCTTCGATAGCTTTGCTAGAATCGCAGGAACCAAAACCTTACAACAACAAATCATAAAAGGAGCCTCAGAAGAAGAAATTAGAGCGAGTTGGAAGCCCCAGATAGATATTTATTTAAAAATACGATCTAAGTATTTGCTCTATGATGACTAAAGTTTAATTGAAGCTTTCATTCGTTCTACCACATCAAAAGCTGCTGGACAAATACTCGTGTTCTTGATTGTTAAATCCGTGATTTTATAAATCTTTTTTTGATTTGTATGAGGGAATTCTTGACAAGCCTTTGGTCTAACATCATAGATTGTACAAGCATCATCAGCTCCTAAAAAAGAACAAGGTACTTTTTGTAATACCCAGTCGTTATCCTCATCAATTCTTAGATATTTTTTCTCAAATTGAGCTGGTTTTAATCCAATGACTTTAGATATACGAGCAATATCCTGTTTCAAAAACAAAGGCCCTGTAGTTTTGCAGCAATTCGCACAAGAAAGACAGTCAGTTTTTTCAAAAACATCATCATGAATTTCTTCAACCAAATTATCTAAGTTTTTAGGGGCTCTTTTTTTTAGCTTATTGAAAAACTTTTTTGTTTCTATTGCCTTATCTTTGGCATCCTTGGGAAGTGAAAGTAGGCGATCCTGCATTTTTTATATTTTCCGTAAAACTACAATTAAATTGAAAGCACAAACCGATATATTTGGAAAAGCACTTAAAACATATTTTCTAGGTCCTGAAAACCAAAACATCACAACCTGGACCAACCTTACAGATGAAGATGATGTTTCACTATCTTATTTCTTTAGGGATTTTGAAAAAATGCCTTCAATAGAAAAAAAAGCACTTGAACTAGCACGTGGGAAAATCCTTGATGTTGGCTGTGGAACTGGAAGTCATAGTTTGTATTTACAAAACCTATGCAACCGTAATGTAACGGCTTTAGATGTTTCTGAAGGAGCTATATATGTTGCCGAAAAAAGAGGCGTTAAAAAAACAAAGCATATTTCTATATGGGATTTTGAAGAAACCGGATTCGACACTATTTTATTGCTTATGAATGGAATGGGAATTGGAAAAACAATTGCCGAACTCCCGAAACTCTTAAAACACCTTAAAAAACTAATAGCAGCTGAGGGTAAAATATTAGTCGATTCCTCTGACCTAATTTACTTATTCGACGAAGAAGATATCGCACTCTGGAAAGAGGATAAAACATATTATGGAGAAGTAGATTTTGGAATCCGATTCCAGGGTAAAAGCGAGGAATTTCCATGGCTTTATATTGATCCTAAAACTCTAGAAAAAGTTTCAAAAAGTTGTGGGTTTCAATTTATAATAATCGAGCAAGGAGAGAATTTTGATTTCCTTGCACAACTCAGTATTTAAGGAATATTTAAATATTTATGCGTTTGTAATGATACTTTCCAGCGTGGATTTTTAAGAACATAATCTACCATTTCTGGCATCATTTGCTCACGTTTACTCCACTCGGGCTGTAAAAATAAAATACAATCTTCACCAACCAATGCGGCTTGTTCTTCCGCAAACTTAAAATCATTCTGATTATGAATAATCATTTTTAGTTCATCAGCTGCTTTATAAGCTTCGGGGGTTGGTAACTTAGTTTTTTTAGGAGAAAGACAAAACCAATCCCAAGCGCCACTTAAATTGTAGGCACCTGAAGTTTCTATGTGGGTGATAATTCCTTTGCTCTTAAGCTCTGTGGTCAATGGGTCCATTGGCCACATCAAAGGCTCTCCTCCAGTAACAACAACTGTATTGGAACATTTTTTAGCTTCTTGAACTATTGACTCGATTCCAGTTGGAGGATGCTTTTGCGCGTCCCAACTTTCTTTAACATCACACCAATGACAACCAACATCACATCCGCCAATACGAATAAAATAAGCAGCACTTCCCTTATGATAACCTTCACCTTGCAGGGTGTAAAATGCTTCCATTAATGGTAAATAAATCCCTTGATTTACCTTTTGCTTCAGTTCAATTTCTGTCATGCGACAAAGATAATCTAATATTGAAAAGTGCGCTATTTGAACTGTTATAATTACACCTAAAAAAAAATACCAAAAAAATGTCTACCTTTAAATATGCGAAAAATATCACCATTTCATTTAGCTATACCGGTTCATAACCTATCCATTGCTAGAGATTTTTATGAAAACACTTTAGGTCTTATTCATGGAAGAACAAGTAAACAGTGGGCCGATTATGATTTTTTCGGTCACCAACTTGTTTTACACGAGGACACTGAATTTAAAGGACATAAGCATTTTAATGAAGTAGATGGAAAATCAGTACCTGTTCCACATTTCGGAATTGTTCTTCCGTGGGATGATTTTCAAATATTCAGCAAACGTTTAATAGCTAAAAAAATTAAATTCGAAATCGAACCTTACCTTAGGTTTGAGGGAAAACCAGGTGAACAGATGACCTTATTTTTTTATGATCCCTCTGGAAATGCTTTGGAATTTAAATGCTTTAAGAATGTTAGTCAATTATTTGCATCATAATGGAATATAGAAATAGAGTAAATACAATTTTCAGTACCGTTTTTGGAGATCACATTCGCAAAACATTTGAGTCTGTTATACTTTCATTAGCGGGTTTAGGCTTTTTAATTCATTTACTATTAATTGCCCTGAAAGCAAATGAAGTCTCTTTTTTAGCAGGTATAAACAGTAGCTTATTAAACGATCCAATAACAGCGATATACACCCCTTTTTCGTTAATTCTAATTTATGAAGTTTATTTATTAGTATTCTACCTCCCACGCTCATTTACATCTTGTGTATCAAAACAATTTGAAATCATTTCACTGATTGTTATTCGAAAAATATTCAAAGACATTCCCTTGATGGATCTAAAAGGTGATTGGTATTTAAGTCAACATAATTTTGAACTCGTAGTTGATTTATTTGGGTTCTTATTCTTATTTCTCCTTATTTTCTTTTTTAATAAAGGCAAAAATAAATTTCCCAAAAAAGAAGTTAGTGACCCAAAACTGTTGAATTTTATAAACTCTAAGAAAATTGTAAGTTTGGTTTTATTAACCTTATTAGTTTCCGCGTCGATCTATTCTCTTGCAACCTGGTCGCTTAATCTGTATAACGATAGATTTGTAAATAATATAGACAGCGTGTTTTTTAATCAATTCTTCACACTCCTAATACTAACCGATGTTATTATACTTTTAATATCGTTCCGCTATACAGAAGAATACAGCAAATTGATTAGAAATACAGGCTTTATAATTGCTACCATATTAATCCGATTATCCTTCTCAGCAGATGGATTTCTTAACATCATTTTAATTTTAACTGGGGTTATCTTTGCCTTATTAATCTTGCAGATTTATAATGCGATGGAGGACTCTAAGCCTGATTCCACTCTCTAGCCTGCAAGGTGTTTTGAAGTAACATAGCAATTGTCATTGGACCTACTCCACCAGGTACTGGAGTTATAAAACTTGCTTTTTCAGCAACCTCATCGAAGGCAACATCACCTTTAATAACATATCCTTTTGGATGCGATTCATCGGCAACACGAGTAATTCCAACATCTATAATAGTCACTCCCTCTTTTACCATGTCAGCGGTTAAATATTCTGGAATACCAAGCGCCATAACAACAATATCTGCTTGTTTAGTGAGTTCTGCTAAGTTTTGGGTTCTACTATGAGCAACCGTTACTGTAGCGTCTCCTGCAGGCCCTTTTTGACTCATCAAGATGCTTATTGGCCTTCCAACAATGTGACTGCGTCCAACTACAACACAATGCTTGCCAGAAGTTGGAACTTTATAACGTTCTAAAAGCTGCATAATTCCATAAGGAGTGGCAGGAATAAAAGCTTCTAAATCAAGTGCCATACGTCCAAAATTAGCGGGATGAAAACCGTCCACATCTTTTTTTGGATCAATTGCCAACAATACACGCTCTTCGTTAATGTGTTTTGGCAAGGGCAACTGAACTATATATCCATCTAGGGTTTCGTTTTTATTAAGCTGATCTATTTGAAAAAGTAGTTCATCTTCGGTTATATCGTCTTCTAAACGAATGAGTGTTGATTCAAATCCGATTTGCTCACAAGAACGTACTTTGCTACCTACATAAGTCAAGCTAGCTCCATCACTTCCAACCAAAACAGCAGCTAAATGAGGAACACGCTCGCCAAGTTGTTTCATGTCTGAAACTTTTACTTTAATCTCTTCTTTGATCTCTTGCGAGGTTTTTTTTCCGTCTAATAGTATCATATCTTTTATCGTGTTCCTTGCATCATTTGCATCATTTGCTTTCCTTTTCCACCTTGCATCATTTTCATCATTTTACTCATTTGATGAAATTGCTTTACCATTTGATTTACTTCGTTAAGATCACGCCCAGAACCTTTGGCTATTCTTTTTTTACGGTTTATATTTAATAAATCAGGGTTCGATCTTTCGCTTGGAGTCATGGATCCAATTATTGCTTCTATATATTTAAAAGCATCATCGTCTATATCGACATCTTTCATTGCTTTTCCAACTCCTGGTATCATTCCCATAAGGTCTTTCATGTTCCCCATTTTCTTTACTTGTTGAATTTGAGAAAGGAAGTCATCAAAACCGAATTGGTTCTTAGCTATTTTTTTATTTATTTTTCGCGCCTCTTCTTGATCGAATTGCTCTTGAGCTCTTTCTACAAGTGAAACAACATCTCCCATTCCTAGGATTCGATCGGCCATACGATCTGGATAGAAAACATCTAATGCTTCCATCTTCTCTCCAGTTCCAATAAACTTTATTGGTTTTTGAACAACGGTCTTAATTGAAAGTGCAGCACCTCCACGTGTGTCTCCGTCTAGTTTAGTAAGAACAACCCCATCAAAATTCAAAACATCATGAAATGCTTTTGCGGTATTAACAGCATCTTGACCTGTCATTGAGTCAACAACAAATAAGGTTTCGTCTGGTTTTATTGCTTTGTGAATATCCGAAATTTCTTTCATCAAAACTTTATCCACAGCTAATCGACCTGCAGTATCTACAATTACTAAATCATGCTTGTTCGCTTTTGCAAAAGCTATACCAGCTTTTGCTATTTTAACTGGATTTTTTTCTTCAATATCCTTATAAATTCCAACTCCAACTTGTTCTGCAACAATTGTTAATTGGTCTATTGCAGCCGGACGATAAACATCACAGGCAACTAATAATGGGTTTTTAGCTTTTTTGATTTTAAGATGTAATGCCAGTTTCCCTGAAAAAGTTGTTTTACCAGATCCCTGAAGCCCCGACATTAAAATAACACTTGGGTTGGAAGCCAAATTTACGCCAGCCACTTCACCTCCCATGAGTTCAGTCAATTCGTCTTTAACGATTTTAACCAGTAATTGTCCTGGATTAAGAGTTGTTAAAACTTCCTGGCCCAATGCCTTTTCTTTTACTCGATTAGTAAAATCTTTTGCAATTTTAAAGTTAACATCGGCATCAAGTAATGCACGTCTTACTTCTTTTAGGGTTTCGGCTACATTGATTTCGGTAATCTTCCCGTGCCCTTTAAGGACCTGAAAGGCTTTGTCTAATTTACCACTTAAGCTATCGAACATGAATATACATTTATAAACACAAATTTACTTTTTTTTCGGGGAATTGGAGAAGGATTATAAAGTAGAATTTTATTCTGATTTAAGCATTCCAATAACGACCGTATGAGGGAAAGTAATTGCAGCAAGAAAAGTGAAAAACAAAGGAATGAAATATTCAGATTGGATGTCCATATAGAAGTAGAATAAAAACAAGCCAATCAAAGATAAAACCCAGTAAACAAGTGAAGACTTGATATAACCTAATACGGTTTTAAGAGTAACCTCTCCATCTAAATATATCAGCTGATCTTGAATTGATGAAACACTATGCCAAAAGACAAAATAAACTGCAAATGAAAATAAAAGACTCGTCGACCAGAATAAAGCCGAAAGTAACAGTAAGGACAACACTTCTTTAAAAAACACTTTTAAGCTAATAGGAAGAAAAAAAGAAAGTATACAAAAACTCAAAGTCAATAAAAGAGTACAATAATAATAAAACTCGGTACTGAATTCAAATCCCGTAATATTTTTAATCACAGAGTTTACATCGCTTATTTGAAGGCTAAACAATAGGCTAAAAATAAGCAACCCATAAACAGTAAAACTAAATTGTTTGAAAAGCGAATCTTTACTGTTCCTGTTAAAAAAAGAAGACCAATGCTGTTGTCCAAAATGAAAACCACTAAACAGAATAAAAAAAATTAATGCCCCTGAAGGAATATAAAAAAAAAGAACAGCACCTAGAATAACAACTAGAATGTATAGAACAAGGAGTAAAACAAAAAACTTAACCTGAGTATTCTGATATTTTTCCTGAAGTAACCTAATGTCGTTTGCTCCATGAATTAACCCTGCGGTAAAAATAAAAATCAAAGCAAGATAATCGGCTAAACTTGCACTTATGAATGAACCCAAGACAACTAAAACAACCGTTAATAGAGAGTTAAATCGATATAATTTTCTGTTTAAAATCAAGAAATATTTATTTATTGAGTTAAAATTTTATTAAATACATATAGTAAGTAATGTTTTTTTATATAAATTTACCTAAACAAAAACAAATAAATCAATTTAATTATGGAAAATTTTTTAAGTTTAATGGGAGATTTTAAACCGATCTTAGAAACTGATTATGTAGGCTTCACTTTCTTTGTTGGATGTATGGCAATGATGGCCGCATCTGTATTTTTCTTCCTATCAATGAATTCATTTGACAGTAAATGGAGAACCTCAATTCTAATTTCTGGTCTGATTACTTTCATTGCAGCAGTTCATTACTGGTACATGCGTGACTATTGGGCAGGAAGCTTTGATCCTATTACTGGGGGTAGTTCGCCTACTTTCTTCCGTTATGTTGACTGGGTATTAACAGTACCGTTAATGTGCGTTGAGTTCTATCTAATTTTAAGAGCTGCAGGTGCAACTAAAAGCTTAATGTGGAAAATGATATTCCTATCGGTTGTTATGCTTGTAACAGGTTACTTAGGAGAAGCTGTCTACGATGATCCAACTGGATCGGGGCCAACAATTTGGGGTCTTGTATCAGGTATAGCTTATTTTGTAATAGTTTATGAAATATGGTTGGGTGGAGCTGCAAAATTAGCTAAAGCTGCTGGTGGTGCCGTTGAAAAAGCTCACAAAACA
>Ga0233426_10002798_pt1 | contig 14272 bp, 14 predicted proteins | sample SI_118_April2016_6_FD_179875 | JGI IMG/M metagenome (GOLD analysis project Ga0233426, IMG submission 179875) | Seawater microbial communities from Saanich Inlet, British Columbia, Canada - SI_118_April2016_10_MG | ecosystem: Environmental > Aquatic > Marine > Inlet | place: Canada: British... | reverse complement strand
TCGCTGTTCACTTATGAGTCCGGAGACCGGCCTATCGCAACGCAGACAAACCGCGGGGTGCGGTCTTGTGCTGATTGACAGTCTCTGTCGGTTTTCTTGCACGCCCCCGTAAATTAACTTTTAGTCACTCGGGTGTGAGTGTAAGAGAATCTAAAAATGAAAAATATCCGTTCTATGGCGACAGTTGCTACTGTCTCGCTACTATCTGTTTTACCTTTTGCGGCCCAAGGGCAAACTGCCCAACAAACCGAAATTGAAGAAGTGCTGGTCAGCGCTTCTCTGCTGCCTATTTCCGCCTCGCGCTCGGCTAATGCGATCACAGTGATCGATAGCAAGCAGCTTAAAAACCGCGCTGCGCTGAGTGTCAGTGACTTGCTGAGGGATGTGCCAGGACTGGCGGTGAGCCGCAGTGGTGTTCAGGGCTCGGCGACGCAAATTCGTGTTCGCGGGGCTGAAGCCAATCATCTTTTAGTGCTAATCGATGGCGTCGAAGCCAATGATCCTTCCCAGAGTGATGAGCTCAATTGGGGTACCTTGAGTGCCGCTGATATTGAGCGCATCGAAGTAATTCGCGGTCCACAGAGTTCACTGCGCGGCAGCGATGCTATGGCTGGTGTGGTGAATATTGTTACTCGCCGTGCTGACCGACCGCTGAGCGTCAACCTGTTTTCAGAGACCGGTAGCTTTGGAACTTACCATAGTGGTTTGAGTATTGGCAGCAAGCAGGGCGACTTTGATGGCCGCCTGAGTGTCAACCATATTGAAACCGAGGGTGAGAACATATCTCGCACTGGCAGTGAAAAAGACGGTTACCGAAATACCAACATAAACCTCAATGCTGGCTGGACAGTTAGCGACGAGCTGCGACTTTCTGTCGCTGCACGTCAGTCCGATGGTATGAATGAGTTTGATGCCGACGGGGATTTCGATGGATTGGTTGACGATCAGGAAAAGGTCTCTGAATTCCGCAATAGCACTATGCGTATTCAGGGCGACTATGTCTCTGCCGATGGCCGCTTCCAGCACAAGTTGGTGATCGCCCAATCAAACAATGATAACGAAGCCTTCGATACTGGCGTATTGGGCACTTACACTTCATCAACCAAATATCAATATCAGTATGTTGGTTCAGCTTTCTGGGATGAATCCTCACAGCGCTTGTCTGTATTGGCGGAACGTGAAGAGGAAGATTTCCAGCAGCGTGGGGCAATTGATGACTATGGGATCTATGGTATCTATGACCCCAATCAGGATCGCGAACGCAACACTGACAGTATTGCGATCGAATACCGCAACGATATTTCCGATGCCCTGAGCCTTGCTGCCAGTGCACGCTATGACGATAACTCGGAGTTTGATAGTGCCAATACCGTTAGAGTTGAAGCTGTTTATCAGCTCAACGACGGCACCCGTCTGCGCAGCGCCTATGGTACCGCCATTAAGAATCCGACGTTCACAGACCGCTTCGGTTTCTACACTAACTTTATTGGCAACCCCAGCCTAGAACCTGAAGAATCTACTAGCTGGGAGCTGGGTATTGATCAGATGCTGTTTGATAACAGCCTGACATTATCCGCAACACTATTTGACACTGAACTTAAAAATGAAATTAATGGCTCCGCTGTCGATCCGGTTACATTTGGCTATACCGCAGTTAATAAAGAGGGTAAAAGTCAGCGCCAGGGTGTTGAACTAACCGCCATTGGAACACTGACTAACAGTCTTTCTTTAAATGCTGCTTATACCTACACCGATTCTGTTGAGTGGGATGATGAGACAGGTGTTTATATAGATGAAGTGCGTCGTGCCCGCCATATGGCGAGTTTAAACCTGTCTTGGCAGGCAATGGACAATCTTCATATCAATACCAATGTCCAGCATAACGGCTCTCAAACTGATGTGGTATTTCCCGATATTGTGGCTTTAGACAGTTATACATTGGTCAATCTTAACGCTAACTTCAGTGCGACTGAAAAGCTGGATGTCTATCTGCGCTTGGATAACCTGTTCGATGAAAGCTATGAGGAAGTGTTTAGCTATCAAACATTGGGATTCGGCGCCAGCCTCGGTGTGCGCTTTAGTTTATAAATGACTATTTCAGCCTCTACAGGGATCAAGCGTGTGCTGCTTTCATGGAGCAGCGGTAAAGACTCGGCTTGGACTCTGTACCAGTTGCAGCAGGATCCAATGGTTGAGGTGGTGGGCTTGCTCACCACCTTTAATGAAGAGTTCAATCGTTCGGCGATCCATGGGGTGCGCCAACAGTTGCTGCGCTTACAAGCAGAGGCTGCGGGATTGCCGCTGATTGAAATCCCACTGCCCTGGCCCTGTTCCAATGAGCAGTATGAGAGCCTGATGGGCACTGCGCTGGATAATGCCCGAGCTCAGTTGAAAATCGATGCTGTGGCCTTTGGTGATCTTTACTTGGAAGATATTCGCAGTTATCGCGAAGCAAAGATGCAGGGCACGGGCCTAGAATTGCTGTTTCCCCTGTGGCAAATTCCCACTGATCAGCTTGCACGACAGATGATTGCAGGGGGCCTCAAAGCAGCGATTACCTGCTTAGATCCACGGGTGATGCCCGAGCACTTTGCCGGCGCTCAATTCTCCACTCGATTACTCGAAGACTTACCAGAAGCCGTTGACCCCTGCGGTGAGAACGGCGAGTTTCATACCTTTGCCTGGGATGGGCCCATGTTTAGCAAGCCCATTGCTGTGGTAGGTGGTGAAGTGGTTAAGCGCGATGGTTTTGTCTATGCTGATTTGCTTTTAGAGGAAGGCCCGTGAAAATAGTCTCATTACTTCCCAGTGCCACCGAATTGGTCTGCGGCCTAGGTCTGCGGGATCAGTTGGTGGGTGTCTCTCATGAATGTGACTACCCGCCTTCAGTGGTGGGTCTGCCGATTCTGACTAGCTCAAGAATTCCTGAGGGTCTCACTAGCGATGAAATCGACAGGCTGGTTAGTGACCAATTACAAAATGATCAAGCGCTCTACGATCTGATTATGCACACCCTTATAGAGTTGCAACCGGATCTGATTGTTACCCAGGCCCTCTGCGATGTCTGCGCGGTGTCGGGGAATGATGTGGCCAAGGCGATTGGCAGTTTGCCGGGAAATCCTCAGGTGATCAATCTTGAGCCGATCTGCCTCGATGATGTTCTGGAGACTGTGACTCTGTTGGCTGAAGCGGCCAATAGGGTAGAGCAGGGCAAGACTTATGTGGCAGAGTTGCGCGGCCGTATTGATCAGGTCGGTGGCCGCTCTCAGAGTATTCCGCTGTCTGCTAAGCCCCGAGTGGCCCTGCTAGACTGGCTCGACCCGCTGTTTGATGGCGGCCACTGGAGTCCAGAGATTATTGATCTAGCCGGTGGTATCCCGGTATTTGGCGACAAGCGCGAGCCATCTCAGCGGCGCCAGTGGCAGGAATTAATCGATGCTCAACCGGATATTATTTTTATTGCCCTGTGCGGATTTGATGTCCAGCGCTCAATGCAAGATGTGGAGCTGTTCTTAAAGGCAGAGGGCTTCACCGAATTACAACAACGCAGTGGCACTCAGGTCTATCTGGTAGATGGCAATGCTTACTTCAGCCGTCCCGGCCCACGCCTTGTCGATGCCTTGGAAATTATGGCCAATGCATTACACCCTACAATTCATCCGCTACCAGCAGATATGCCGGCGGCGTTAAAACAAATTTAGTCGAAGAGTTAAAAATACCATGACAGATAATCAGGATAAAAAGCAGCAGTCTCATCAGAAGAAGATGGAGAAGCTAAAAGACAATGTCGACGCCTCAATTGCCGCCGCCAACACTGAGCGCGGTGTGTCGATTCTGCTCACCGGCAATGGCAAGGGTAAATCCAGTTCAGCTTTCGGTATGGTGATGCGCGCCCTAGGTTATGGCTACAAAGTGGGTGTGGTGCAGTTTATCAAAGGTGAACAGCTGTCCGGTGAAGAGCTCTATGTTCGCGATCAGTGTCCTCAGGTGACGTTTCATCAGATGGGTACCGGCTTTACCTGGGACACTCAGGATCGTTCCGGTGATATTGCCGCGGCTAAAACCAGCTGGGCTATAGCCGAGAAAATGCTCGCCGATGAGAGTTATCATTTAGTGGTGCTGGACGAGCTCACTTATATGTTGAGCTTTAAGTATCTTGAAGAAGAGCAAATTATGACTGCCCTGCGCAATCGTCCAGTCAATCAGTCAGTGGTCGTCACTGGTCGCGGCGGTGGTTCTGTGCTCTCAGACTGGGCGGATACTGTCTCTGAGATCAAAGAGATTAAGCACGCCTACAACTCCGGCATTATGGCCCGCAAGGGCGTGGACTTCTAATTGCGCCGCATATCCTCGGCATGGCTGCTCGCGACACTGGCAATTTTATTGCCGGTGATTGTGCTCTATTCCATGACCGTGGGCACTGTTTCTATTTCTATGGCCGAGGCTTTTAGTGCCGCGGTCGATCGGCTGTTTTCCAGCGCCGATAGTATCGGCCAAACCCAGGTTATTCTGTTTGATATTCGCCTGCCGCGAATTTTACTGGCGCTGTTGGTGGGCGCCATTTTGGCCAGTACAGGTGCTGTTATGCAGGGCCTGTTTCGGAATCCCCTTGCGGACCCTTCACTGATCGGTGTCTCTGGTGGTGCCTCAGTGGGTGCCAGCCTAATGATTGTGTTGGCCGGTGGTGCGGTGGAGAGCGGCCTGTTAATGGGTTTATCCCTGGTGGCGCTGGGTGCCTTTGTTGGTGGTTTTGCTGCCACCATTTTGGTCTATCGTCTGGCCACCTCTGGTATAGGCACGTCGGTGACCACCATGCTGTTGGCCGGTATTGCAATTGGTGCCTTAGCTGGCGCCCTAAACAGCCTGTTAAGTTATTTTGCTGACAATGATATGTTGCGCCAGATCAGTCTCTGGCAGATGGGTAATCTGAGTGCCGCCAACTGGGCCAAGGTGTGGATTATGGCGCTGGTCAGTTTACTGCTTTTAGTTAGTTTCCCGCGGGATAGTCGGGCGCTGAATGCGCTGCTGCTGGGAGAGTCCGAGGCCCGTCATCTAGGTATAGATGTGCAGCGAGTGAAGCGTCGCCTGATTGTTCTGACGGCACTGGGCGTGGGTGTTTCTGTTGCTCTGGCTGGCATGGTGGGTTTTGTCGGTCTGGTGATTCCCCATGTTATCCGCTTGCTGATTGGCCCTGACCATCGCTGGTTAATTCCCGGATCGGCCATGGCCGGCGCGATTTTGTTGGTGGTCGCCGACAGTTTGGCGCGAGTGGTGGTGTTGCCCGCTGAGTTGCCCACCGGAATTCTTACCGCACTATTGGGTGCGCCATTCTTTATTGCCCTGTTATTGCAGCAGCGCCGGGAGGTCTGACAGATGACCCTGCGCGCTGAGAATATTTCCCTGCATCTATCCGGCTTTGATCTGCTGCGCAATGTCTCAGTGCAGGTTGAGGCGGGCGAGGTCACTGCCATTGTTGGACCCAATGGTGCGGGCAAATCCAGCTTGCTGCGGGTGCTTACCGGTGAGTTAGCGCCCACTAAGGGAGCGGTAAGCTTTAATCAGCGGGATCTCAATGACTGGCCTGTTGAGCAGAGAGCGCAGATGCTCGCGGTATTGCCCCAGCATTCATTATTAAACTTCCCCTTTACTGCCCATGAGGTGGTTGCTCTGGGGCGTATTCCCCATCAGACCGGCACGCTAAAAGATGCCGAGATTATCGATCAGGCATTGCAGCTAGTCGATGCCGAATATCTGCAAAAGCGTTTTTACACACAGATGTCTGGGGGTGAAAAACAGCGGGTGCAGTTGGCTAGAGTGCTGGCCCAGGTGTGGTTGCCCTGCAAGGAGGGGGAACAAATATTAGTCTTGGATGAGCCCACTGCAGCCTTTGACCTGGCTCACCAGCAGCTGACACTGGAAATTGTTCGGCAACTGGCGGAAAAAGGGGTGGGCGTAGTGATGGTGCTCCATGACCTCAATCTGGCGGCGCGCTGCGCCGATAAGCTGGTGGTCTTTGATGGGGGTTTAGTTGCCGCTCAGGGTACACCGGAAGAAGTATTAACCGAGCAATTAATTGATCAAGTGTTTGGTGTTAAAGCGATGATTTCACGGCATCCGCTGACCAATAAGCCATTGGTGATCACTTAGTGAAAAATCTCCAACACAGCCTCAATCTCATCCTGCTGCTTGGCGCAGTGTTTTGTCCGTTTTCTCTGGCAGCAGAGATAAGCATTGAGGACGATTTTGGTAATAGATTAGTGCTCCAGCAGCCAGCCCAGCGAATTATCAGTCTGGCACCCAATATCACTGAGGTACTATTTCATATTGGCGCTGGCGAGCAGATTGTCGGCGCCGACGAATACAGCAATTATCCAGAGCAGGCTAAGCAGATTCTGCGTGTCAATAATCATGCAGCGGCCAATTATGAGCTGATTCTATCGTTGCAGCCGGATCTGGTGATCGCCTGGCAGTCGGGCAATGGGGACAAGATTATTAATCGTATTCGCCAGCTGGGTATTCCGGTATTTGTGATTGAAACCCGCAGCTTGGAGGATATTCCCAATCTGTTCACACGCTTTGGTGCACTCTCTGGCCATGCAGAGAACGCTGAGCAAAAGGCCGAGAGCTTTAGTCGGCGACTGAGTTTGCTGCGCGAACAAAACAGTGCCAAGTCTGAGGTGCGAACCTTTTATCAAATCTGGGATGAGCCGTTGATCACCTTAAATGGCGCGCATATGGTCAGCAGCGTTATTGAACTCTGCGGCGGGCGAAATATCTTTGCCGATGCTATTCCGCTGGTCCCTTACGTGAATATTGAGTCCATTGTGGCCGCGGATCCTCAGGTGATTATTGCCGGGGGCAGCAAAGAGGAAAAACCCCATTGGTTTAATAGTTGGCGCAAGTGGGGACAAATTTCTGCAGTGCGGAATCAACAGGTCTATTTGATCGGAGCGGATTTGATGCAGCGCCATTCAGTGCGAATTCTCGATGGTGCCGAGTTGATGTGTGATTATCTGCAGCGAGCTCGCGAAAAATAGTTATTCGTCGCTTTCGCTCATACGTTCTATGCGTTCCTGCTCTTCAGCGAATGCGGCCTTAATCTCTTCCATCACCGTATCCAAATCAGCCAGTTCAGTGTCTTCTTCAAAGTAGCCGGTCAATTGGCTATTGGGGGTTAATTTTCCCTCTTCAAATAGCGCCCACATCTCTTTGTCGTATTTGGTTTCCAGCAGCTCCGGCGCGTATTGACCATAGTACTCAGTCATATTATTCACATCTCGAGACAGCATGCGTTCAGCGTGGTTGTTGGCGGCGGCGTCCACTGCCTGAGGCAGATCGATAATCACTGGGCCGTAGTCGTCCACCAAGACATTAAATTCCGAGAGATCACCGTGGACCAGGCCGGCACAAAGCATACGCAGCACATACTGCATCACCACATAGTGGTCTTCTATGGCCTGTTCTGCCGACATGGAGATATCATTTAAGCGCGGCGCCACCTGGCCGTCGTCCAGAGTTACTAGCTCCATCAGCAAGACGCCATCAAAGCAGCCGTAGGGTACGGGCACGCGAACATTGGCGGCGGCGAGTTTGTAGAGGGCGTCGACTTCGGCGTTCTGCCAAGTTTCTTCCTGCTGCTTGCGGCCAAACCTTGAGCCTTTTTCCATGGCGCGCTGGCGGCGGCTATTGCGGACCTTGCGGCCTTCTTGATAGGTGACAGCCTGTTTAAAACTGCGTTTGCTGGCTTCTTTATAGACCTTGGCGCAGCGAATTTCCGAACCGCAGCGCACCACAAAGACAGCGGCTTCTTTGCCGCTCATCAATGGGCGAATCACCTCATCGACAATACCGTCTTCGATAAGTGGCTGAATACGTTTCGGAACTTTCATGCTCTCTATACGCCCTTATATCCTTGCGCCTTTCATATAGTGCAAGGCTGACTATTTTTGCTGAGATTATGTCGCTTTGAGAATAGCGTAGCAATAAAAAAGCCGCTGATAAATATCAGCGGCTTAATGCCCCTTTGGTTCACCCCGCTAGTTCTTTAATCCATCTTAAGGATCGGCGGTGCGTTCGGGCTGTTATTTTTGTCCCCTAACCTTTCTTATTGTTATAGATCATACCCCCTCTCATCATGCTCTGCGAGATCAAGACCCATAGTTTCGTTTTCATCGTCGATGCGCAATCCTAACATGGCATCAACCAGTTTTAACAGTACAAATGTCACAATAGCGGTATAGACAAATGTCGCAACAATTCCGACTATTTGAACCTGTACCTGAGAAGCCATGTTCATACCTTCGTTGTAGCCTTGACCACTGAACACGCCGAGGGCGTCAGAGGCGAAGATACCGGCGAGCAGTGTACCCAGGATACCGCCGACACCGTGGACTGGGAATACATCTAGACTGTCATCAATTTTCCAGCGCTGCTTGATTGCCTGAGTGGCGTAGTAGCAGATAACACCGGCGCTTAAGCCGATAAGCAGTGCGCCACCTGGGCCAACAAAACCTGATGCTGGAGTAATAGTACCCAGACCTGCAACCATACCAGTGACTATACCCAGTACAGAAGGTTTGCCATATTTGACCCACTCCATAGTCATCCAGGCCAGTGAGCCTGCTGCTGCAGAGATATGGGTGACCAGCATTGCCATACCGGCATCGCCATTGGCGGCTAGCGCAGAACCGCCATTGAAACCAAACCAACCGACCCAGAGCATGCCGGCGCCAGTCACAGTCATGGTCAGATTGTGGGGAGGCATCGCCTGCTGTGGGAAGCCTTTGCGGTTACCCAGGACCAGAGCCGCAACCAGAGCGGCGACACCAGCAGTAATGTGAACAACAGTTCCGCCGGCAAAATCCAACAGACCCATCTCGCCGAGCCAGCCGCCGCCCCAAACCCAGTGGGTAACAGGAGAGTAGACAGCAATCAGCCACAGGGCGCTAAACAGCAGCATGGCGCTAAAGCGCATGCGCTCGGCAAAGGCACCGACGATCAGTGCTGGGGTGATCACAGCAAAGGTCATTTGAAACAGGGCAAATACCGACTCGGGAATATCCCCAGCCATGGAATCTTCTTTGATATTGCCCATTAGGATGTTATCTAGGTTACCGATCCAGGCATTCATTGAACCGCCATCGCCAAATGCCAGGCTGTAACCAAAGGCAAACCAGATAATCGACGCTAGGCAAGTGATAGCAAAACATTGCATCAATACCGAGAGAACATTCTTTGAGCGAACCAGGCCGCCATAAAACAGTGACAGGCCGGGAATGGTCATAAACAGCACCAAGGCTGTAGAGGTTAAAATCCAAGAAGTGTTGGCAGCGTTCAGTTCGTCGGCAAAGACCTGGGTTGAAAACGTGGCTGCCAGGAGTGCAAAAGCAACTGCTGCGAGTTGGCGATATCGGGATAACATGGACTTTCCTCTTTAGTAGCGCACTAAAACAGTGCGTTAAATGATTAGATAGTAGTGTTGCGCACTATGAGTGTGCTTTTTTTATGTAAAAACGGGCTTAAAACCTTGCCTTGCACAGAATAAAGCAATTTTTGTGCCATGCGTTGAAGCTATGCACTAAAGTGAGGCGCAAAAGTGAGGCGTCGCAGAGATTCTCTTGCCGTCTATACTTCAGGAACAGTCCACGGGCTGTCGGCAGCTAGTCAGGAGTTGTCGAATTAACTGGAGTAATCTATGCCGAACAGTGAAAAGACAAATCAGCGCAATCAGCTAAAAATCCGATTCGAAGAACTCCATAATCAGTTGGTTAAATCCTCGCACATCAGTGCTGCCGACAAGGATTTGTTGGGTAAGATGGTGATGGGTATATTGCAGCTTGAGGATGTTCAGCAGCCTGATGCTGAGGCTGTCGACGAACAGGGTTTACGTGACACCCTGGAGCAGAAGAGCCTCGAGTATGAAGCACAGCATCCAAAGTTAGCCTTTACCTTGCGGCAAATACTAGACATTCTTACCCGAATGGGCATTTAATGATGCCTGACCGCCCCTTGGCATCTGTCGGCTAACTCAGAACAACAATTAAGACGACTAATCCTATGTTGAAAAACTCCCTTGGCATTTTCACCTCGCGATCACTGGTGCTGTCGATAGCATTTTTGATATCAGCTTGCTCAGGACTTGGCTCTTCGGATTCGTCGCGTTCGTCTGCAGGCCCAGATAGAGAATATATTGGCTGGCACTGTCAGGGTGCAATTGAGTCGAGTGATCAATGGCACTGTTCCGAACAGCTGCTTAAAGGTGGCGAGTTAGTCTCACCGGTTCAGGTTGAGGCAAAGACAGTTGAGTCAAATTTTTTAGAGATAAATAGTTCGGAGATAAATAGTTCGGAGATAAATAGTCCCGAGCCAGCCGAAACCGTCCCGGATACCAGTGTCCCAAAAGCTGAACTGGCTGAAGAGGTCGTTAAAGATAAGCCACTTACTAAAGTGATGGCATTTGATATTGGCGCCAACGGCTACACCGTGCAATTAGGGGCCTACCTAACTCAAGCAGTGGCGGAGCAGGCTGCCGATAATATCAGTCTCGCTGAGGGAGAGTTACGGATTCGCACTATAGCCGATGGCGAACGCTATCTCTTTGTTGTGGTCTACGGCCAATATCCCTCTCGCCAGCAGGCCGAACAAGCCACTGCACAGTTAGTTGAATTAAATCCGCAATTGGATTTTTGGATTCGAACTATTGCCTCTATACGCCAAGCCGATTGACGAGCTTACTTCGCTTTGGCGACGATTCTCAGTCGTTTATCTGCTAGCTGCGACGCTGTAAATAAGGTATAAAAGAAGCTACTGAAATCAATAATTTCCTGTACTTCTTGAGAGCTCTTTTTATGAGTACCCATCAGTCTGCAGCCGGGCGGCTTATTTTTCGCCTCTTCAAATACACTGTCTATGCACTGCTAACCTACAATATTTATCTTTTCTTTCAAGAGGAGTGGCTGGCCACCGAGCAGACTTTTAGTCAGGGCATTGTCTTCTTTGATCTAATTTCTGGATTCGCCGCCACCATAGATACAGCGGCTTGGGTTTTATTATTGCTTTTGTTTGAGCTGGAGACCTCGGTTATTGATGATCGGGTGTTGCGACAGCCGCGGGTTAAATACAGCTTTATCGCCCTTCGGGTGGTTTCCTATAGTTTTATTCTCTATGCCTTTTACGGTTACTTCGACAAGATGCTACTGACCTACGATATAAGCCCCTTTGCTCTTGAAGGTTTGGCCGACAATCTGTGCGGTCTGGTGGGGCAGGGTTATGCCAGCATTATTACTATCGACGAGTATCCGCTTTTGGATGCTCAGAGTTGTTTGGCGCTGAACGGTCAAGATATTTATAGGCTCAATGGTCAGCAGGTGATAGGTACATTACCGGACTGGCAAGCGGTGCAATGGTTGGCTTGGGTTGATGTGATCAACTCTATTACCTGGGTCGGCGTGGTGATTATTTTGGAAGTGGATGTGTGGCTGCAGTTACAGGGACGCTTTCAGGGTAGAGTGGTTACTCTAAGTAATCTGATCAAAGGGGTTTTCTACAGCATACTGTTTGCAGCAGCGGCCTACTGGGGCGCGCTGGGCGACTTCTTGGATTTTTGGGATGCGTTTATGTGGCTGGTGGCCTTTGTGTTTATTGAGATGAATCTATTTCGCTGGCAGGCTGAAACCAGTTCGGAGTAGTGTTTGCTGAATAGAAATGAGTGGCTCTATTTATCCTGAGCCACTAACATTTCTATCTAAACAGTCGAGCTAGCCTACCCTACCCTACATAGGCAGTATGGCCAGAGTAAGCTTGGATAGACAGGTTAATTTGCCGCGATCATCTTCCAGGCGGATCTCCCAGATATGCGAGCGGCGACCCAAATGAATCGGTCGCGCCGTACCAGTGACCAGTCCACTTGAGACAGACCGCAGGTGACTGGCGCTGACTTCTTGGCCGAGACATTTGGTGGTGGCAAAGTCAATCACATGGGCACCGGCGATACTGCCCAGTGTCTCTGCAAGCACGACATTGGCACCGCCGTGAACCACGCCATAGGGCTGAAAAGTTCGCGCATCAGCCGGCATGGTGCCAGTCAAGTAATCATCTCCGACTTCAGTAATTTTAATACCCAGATGCTCAACAATGGTGCCACTGTTCATCTTGCCATTCATCATTTCAAGGTTGGGTCGATTGTGCCAAATACTGCTCATAGACATTCCCTAGGCTCTCAGGCGCTTATACTTAACTCTGGTGGGTTGTGAGTCTGTACCTTTGCGGCGAATATAGTCTTCGTGGTATTCGCTGTAACCGCCGGGAAAGAACTCCATATGGCTCTCGCCTTCATAGGCCAGAATATGCGTGGCAATACGGTCGAGGAACCAGCGGTCGTGAGAGATAACCATAACGCAGCCAGGAAAGGAGAGAATCGCTTCTTCCAGGGCGCGCAAGGTTTCAATATCCAGATCATTTGACGGCTCATCAAGCAGCAAAACATTGGCGCCCTGTTTTAAGGTGTTGGCCAAATGTAGACGACCGCGCTCACCGCCGGAGAGTTCACCGACGCGCTTCTGCTGGTCGGAACCGCGGAAGTTAAAGCGACCGGCATAGGCTCGCGAGGAGACCTCATAGCTGCCGATGGTGATCATATCGTGACCGCCGGAAATGGCTTCCCAAACATTGTGATTGTCGTTTAGGGAGTCGCGGCTCTGCTCAACATAGGCCACCTTGACCGATTCGCCGAGGCTAACTGTGCCGCTATCTGGTGTTTCAGTGCCGGCAATCATTCTGAATAGGGTGGATTTACCTGCACCGTTACCGCCGATAATGCCGACTACTGAACCTTTTGGAATCGCCACCGAGAAATCATCAATCAGCACCTGATCGCCAAAGCCTTTGCAGACATTGTTTAGTTCAATGACCTTGTCGCCGAGGCGTTCCCCTGGGGCTATATAGATTTCATTGGTTTCATTGCGGGCTTGGAACTCCTGAGAGTTCAACTCGTCGAAGCGAGCCAATCGCGCCTTACTCTTGGCCTGACGACCCTTGGTATTTTGACGCACCCATTCCAGTTCCTGCTTGAGTGCCTTCTGTCGAGTGGCCTCCTGCTTGGATTCAGTTTTCAAGCGCCGGACTTTGCCGTCCAACCAAGTGGAATAGTTGCCCTCATAGGGAATGCCGTGACCGCGATCCAGCTCGAGAATCCAACCGGCGACATTGTCGAGGAAGTAGCGATCGTGGGTTACTGCAACCACAGTGCCGGCAAATTCTTCGAGGAATTTCTCCAGCCAGAACACTGAGTCAGCATCTAGGTGGTTAGTGGGCTCATCGAGCAGTAGCATATCGGGCTTGGATAGCAGCAGCCGACAGAGAGCAACACGGCGACGTTCACCACCGGATAGGGAGGTGACATCCGCATCCCAAGGTGGCAGGCGCAGGGCATCTGCAGCTACATCCAAGGCGTGATCGAGATTGTGTGCATCCCAGGCTTCAATGATTTCTTCCAGCTCGCCCTGACGTTTCGCAAGCGCATCAAAATCCGCATCGGGGCTGGCATAGTCGGCGTAGACCTGGTCCAGTTCCGCAAGCGCATCCACAGCCTCGCGAACACCGTCTTCAACATTGCCGCGCACATCTTTGTCCGGATCCAGATGGGGTTCCTGAGCCAGATAGCCAACCTTGAGGCCGGGCATGGGGCGCGCTTCACCTTGGAATTCAGTATCCAGGCCAGCCATGATTTTCAGTAGCGTAGACTTACCTGAACCATTTAGGCCGAGCACACCAATTTTGGCACCAGGGAAAAAAGAGAGTGAGATATCTTTAAGGATTTCGCGCTTCGGAGGAACAATTTTGCTCACCCGGTTCATTGTGTATACGTATTGGGCCATGGGTAAAGACGTCGCCTATGTGCAGATTAAAGAGTGCGCAGTGTAGCGGAATACCGAGCTTGAGAGAATTGCCAATGGGCAATTAGTGGTTGCTGATTAATAATACTGTACCAGCGACAGAAGCCGGTACAGGTTTGACAATTAAATCGCCTTGAGATGCTTATTTGACTAGCGTTGATACGCAGCGCTACATGGGGTTGATGCGCAGCTCTACATAGGGTTGATGCGTAACCAGGGCTTCATCAAAAAACCAAATGGATTGGTCAGTTTAATCGGTGCTGACAGGGCTGAGAGGCAAATACATTCGCCATTCTGCGCACCCATGGGCTGATGTACATCGCCGGGCTCGCGGACCAAGAAATCGCCCTCGCGGTAGACTGCGTTTTCATCGGAGAAGC
>Ga0233426_10002794_pt1 | contig 14284 bp, 14 predicted proteins | sample SI_118_April2016_6_FD_179875 | JGI IMG/M metagenome (GOLD analysis project Ga0233426, IMG submission 179875) | Seawater microbial communities from Saanich Inlet, British Columbia, Canada - SI_118_April2016_10_MG | ecosystem: Environmental > Aquatic > Marine > Inlet | place: Canada: British... | reverse complement strand
CAAAAGAAATTAATAGTGCGGCCAATACTACCTGGCCATAAGAAAAGGGCAACAAGCTGTTGTCCAAAGCAATCGCAAGTATGGAAAAACCAAACTCACCACCTTCAGCTAAAATGATCCCAGAGCGAAGTGAGTTTTCTCGACCATACCCTGATGCCTGACTTAACAAAATGACCAAAATGGCCTTGCCAACCATAACTGCAAACAAAACAATCATAATCCAAAACCATGTATCTGCCCATGTACCAACATTTGCAAGCATCCCAACAGACACAAAAAACAAACCAAGTAATACATCTCTAAACGGCCTAATTTCATCTCTTATCTGCGGGCGAAACTCCGTCTCACCCAGCATGATTCCACTTAAAAATGCACCCATGGCATAAGTCATGCCGAGAGCTTCTGTGAGCCACGCAGAGCCTAATGCTACAAACAAAGCCGCAAGCGTAAACAGCTCAGGTGCTTTCAATGCCCGAATAGAATGAAACAAAGGCTGCAATAGCCATCGACCAATCGCTATAATCAGTACAATTGAGAAAATACCCCTAGCAAATGCCCACAATAATGTTTGCGACAAGGGTTGATGATCAATTGTTCCTAGGCTTGAAATAACCACTAAGATAGGTACAAAAGCTAAATCTTGGAACAATAAAATCCCAACCGCATTCAAGCCATATTGTGTATGCACCTCCGTTTGATGAGACAATTGCTTCACAACAAGTGCGGTCGATGACATGCAAACAATACAGCCAATCACCAACGACTCAGTAAATTTCATGTGAAACAAATAACCAATACTAAGTGTAACGAGAATAGATAAAATAACTTGTAATGAGCCCATTACAAATACGGCATATTTTAATTTGAAGATTCTGGATACAGAAAATTCCAAACCAATGGTAAACATCAACAAGACAACACCAAATTCAGCTAAGTGTTGAATAGAGGCTGTATCCGTTATCAATGACAAACCATGGGGGCCGGCAGCACTACCGGCAATCAAATAACCTAAAATAACGGGTAATCTAAAGACTCTAAAGGTCAAATTTACCGCCAAGACGGTTAAAATAATGAGTAATGTGGTCTCCAATACCATCTGCCCCATACTATTCCTTGTTTGACGTTCAAACTAACAAATTGAATTTACACAACATACAATAAAACTATATAGTAAATAAAGACACCCACAAATATAAGAGAACACGATGGTTTACCGTACAATTATGCGCTGGTTGCCTCTATTAATCATTATAGCTTTATTAGCACTTTTTTTTATGTTTGACCTAAACCGCTACATTTCCTTTGATACCTTGCAGCTATATCGTAAAGATCTGCTTAACTGGACTGCCAATCATTACCTTACTGCGGTTGTTGTCTTTATGGCTATTTATGCGTTGGCCGTTGCAGTATCAATACCAGGTGCGGCACTTTTTACCATCACTGGTGGTTTTTTATTTGGTAATATTTTGGGGACCATTTACGTTATCATTAGTGCCACAATTGGCGCAACGTTATTGTTTTTAGCTGTTCGTATGGCTTTAGCAAAGTGGGTTCAACGGACTGCATCTATTTGGATTATCAGGATGCGAAAAGGATTTAACGACAATGCGTTTCAATATTTACTGTCGTTACGGCTCATTCCTGTTATCCCTTTTTGGGTGGTAAACATAGTACCCGCGGCTTTAGGTGTCCAGCTCAAAACATACATCCTTGCAACCTTCCTAGGCATTATCCTCGGCTCATTTGTGTATGTAACCATTGGTAATGGGCTGGGGCATTTATTTGATTTAGGTCAAACACCTGATTTAGGTATTATATTTGAGCCCCAGATATTACTGCCACTGATTGGGCTGGCTGTTTTATCCTTTATACCTAGTATTTATAAGTCGTTGAAAGATAAAAAAGCCAAGCGGCTTGATTTATAAAGAGGTTGAAGAGCGCTTTAAATTAACCATCTCAGGCCGCACTTCTTTGATTCGATTGTGCTCATCAACAAACACAACAGTTGGCTTAAATGAGTAGCAAGATTCATCTGTTAACTGAATAAACGATGCGATAATAACCAAATCACCAGGCGTGACCAAGTGGGCGGCTGCACCATTAACACAAATATTGGTCGACTCAGGCTCACCTTCTATGGCATAGGTATCAAATCTTGAGCCAGAGGTGACATTCCAAACGCTAACGCACTCGTTCATTAAAATATTAGAAGCAATTAATAATTCTGGGGGAATGGTAATACTACCTTCGTAGTCTAGGCAGGCCTCGGTTATCGTAGCACGATGAATTTTTGATTTGAGCATTTTGCGGTAGATCATTAAGATGCCTTATAAAATTAAACTATTTCTAGCATTTTATATTCATAAAGCATTTTGTTCAACCAGGATTTTTATGGAAGGAAGAAATCCACGCTCATCCGTCCAGCCCTATCGAGTAGGAGGGAGTATAAAGACAAACTAAATTAGGTGTAAGTTGGGTCGTTTGACCCAACACAAACAAATTAAACCACCTCAACATCTTCTGCTTGCGGCCCTTTCTGCCCTTGAGAGGCACGAAACTCTACTGCAGCCCCTTCTTGCAACGTTTTAAATCCATCAGATTTGATAGCACTGAAATGAACAAAATAATCCTTTCCTTCGCTTTCTATAAATCCAAACCCTTTACCTTCATTAAACCATTTAACGGTTCCACGTACTCTATCACTCATTGTTGCTGCTCCTTGAACTATAAAATTTTTCTAACTTTTAGGGTACATAAGCCCCATATATTTAATATAGAACAAATTCAGGTAAGTGAAAGTAAAAATTGGATTAATGCGGCGTTTCAATAAAAATTCATCCTGAGTGTTATGAAGGATCTCCAAATATATTGAGATCCTTCATTTCATTCAAGATGACAACTCAAGAGGATTCTGAATCATCAGCAGCTTTATAACCACATCCCTCGTGAGGGCATAAAATTTGCCTACCAGAGCGCTTGGTTTCTTTAACCGTTAGGAGTGGCCAAGCACAACTAGGGCAAGGTTTATCAACAGGCTCATTCCATAATGCATAATCGCATTTTGGATATCCGGCGCAAGAGTAAAAGATTTTTCCTTTACGAGACTTGCGTTGCAATATATTGTGCTCATTACACTTTGGACATTGAACACCCGTATCAGAAGGTTTTTCCAATGGCTCAATGTGGCGACAATCTGGATAATTGCTACAGCCAATAAAGCGACCGTATTTTCCTGTCTTAATCAATAAATCACTTGAGCACTCAGGGCATTTACGATTCTCAACAATTTCCGGCTCTTTTTGAACTTGGTTGCCAGAGCTTAAATCTTGGGTATAGTCACACTCAGGGTATGCCGTACAACCAATAAATCGACCGCGTTTGCCAAGCCTAATCGCTAAGTCACTTTGGCATTTTGGACATTTTTCATCAATGACTTCAGTTGTAACATCTTTACGCTGCACCTGCTCATCAATGACTTCAACTTTTTCTATAAATGGCGTCCAAAATTCTTTTAATACCGGAATCCATTCTTTCTCACCCCGAGCAACTTCATCAAGCTTGTCTTCAAGGTGTGCTGTAAATTGATAATCAACGTACTGATTAAAATAATTGGTTAAGAAGTTGCTAACAATACGACCAACATCAGTTGGAAAAAAGCGTTTTTTATCAACTTCAACATACTCTCGCTGTTGCAGCGTATGAATAATCGCAGCATACGTAGATGGACGACCAATGCCGAACTCTTCTAAAGCTTTAACCAAAGACGCTTCAGAATATCTAGGTGGTGGCTCTGTAAAATGTTGATTTGCATGAATATCCAACAATTTCACTTTGTCGCCAAGGTTTAACTCTGGAAGCTCTTTGTTTTGATCATCATCTTTCTTAGCGTCATCTTTGCTTTCTTCATAAACGCTTAAAAAGCCTGGGAAAACAATGGTTGAACCGTTGGATCTAAATATGTTGCCTTCACCACAACCAAAATCTACTGTCACGGTATCAAGCAGCGCTTCTGCCATTTGGCTTGCAACCGTTCGCTTCCAAATCAATCCATAAAGCTTTTTTTGATCTGGGGTTAATGATTCTTCAAGCATGACAGGCGTACGTTTTATAGAAGTAGGCCTAATAGCTTCATGTGCCTCTTGGGCATTTTTAGATTTGGTTTTAAATACCCGAGGTGTTGATGGAAGGTATTTATCTCCATGCTTTTGTTTGATGTAGTCCCTAATTTCAACAATCGCTTCTTGCGCCAAATGAACAGAGTCAGTACGCATATAAGAAATTAAACCTACCGTTCCTGTACCAATATCAATACCTTCATAAAGCTGCTGGGCTACCATCATTGTTTTTCTTGCAGTAAAGCCTAGTTTTCTTGATGCTTCTTGTTGAAGCGTTGATGTGATAAATGGCGCATAAGGGTTTCGTTTACGTTGTTTTTTCTCAATGTTTGTTACAAGCAATGTACCGTTGGCTTCTTTAAGGAGCGTTTCTTTAACCGTATTTGCTCGCTCACCCTGATTGATTGTAAATTGCTGTAGTTTTTCGTTTTCAAAATGTGTTAAGCGCGCTTCAAATGGTAGTGTTTTTTGCTCGCAGTCCGCCAAAATTTTCCAATATTCTTGTGGCTCAAACCGTTCAATCTCTTCTTCGCGCTCAACGATTAATCTAAGTGCTGGACTCTGCACCCTACCTGCTGATAATCCTCTGCGAATTTTCTTCCACAAAAGAGGCGATAAATTAAAGCCCACTAAATAATCTAATGCCCGTCTTGCTTGCTGAGCATTGACCAAGTCCATTGAAATTTCTCGGGGATTATCTATTGCTTCTTTAATTGCAGACTTTGTGATTTCATTAAAGAAGATACGATGCACTTCTTTGTCTTTCAACAATTTGCGATTGTCCATTAATCGATACACATGCCATGAAATGGCTTCACCCTCTCTATCGGGGTCAGTTGCGAGTAACAAAGAGTCGGATTTTTTGAGCGCTTTAGCAATCAACTCAATGTGGCGCGCATTGCGCTCAATGGGGGCATAGATCATTGCAAAGTTATTGTCAGGCTCAACCGAGCCCTTCTTAGGTGGCAAGTCACTTACATGTCCGTAAGAAGCCAACACTTCATAGTCTTTCCCTAAATATTTCTGAATCGTCTTAGCCTTTGCTGGTGACTCAACGATCACAAGATGTTTACTCATGCGTTATAAACCTATTCCTTTGAATTAATCTGTTAATATCAATGAATTGAATATGCTTCTTCTTTTTGATAGAGCACTAAATCAAGAAAAGCAAGGCTTTCTTGGCTTAATGTCTCAGAAAGTACGTTTTGAATGGTCCATTTTGTCTCCTCAAGCGTAACAATGCGAGAGTCTGAGAAAATAAGTTGATTGATGATAACTTCAAATGTGTTGGGGTGAATCACATCCCATACCAACATCCGCATTAAAAACTGATAGCTGGCTTTGGTAAATTTCATTTGCTCATGATAGGTAAATACTCGGATAGAGTCTTCTTTAGGAGACTGAATCACCTCTGTACTGATTTCCTCATCTAAAATGATGTCCTCTGAGGTTCCCAACCCGATGATTTCTTCACTTTCTTCATCAGAAAGCGGGATGGTATTTTCTTTTATTTCGGATAACGTTTTCTCAAACAAGCTCAACAACATTTCAAACAAGCTATCTTTCATTTAGAACACCTCATGTAGCCTCCAGGTAATGCCTGAACAATACCTTTCAATTCTAGCTCAGCCAATTCACATGTGACTTTTTCAATCGCAAAGCCGCTTCTTGTAATGATTTGATCTATGCTCGTCACTTCAAACCCAATGTACTTTACTAAGCTATCGTTGTCACAAGCAAGTGACTTATTGATTTTTTCAGGGGCTGGATTAGTAGATAGCAACCCAATCTCGCTTAATACATCATCACTCGTGGAGGCTAATTTAGCCCCTTGTTGAAGCAAATGATGACACCCTCTCGCTACCGGGTTATGTATTGAGCCAGGTATGGCCAAAACCTCACGATTTTGCTCTAAAGCCAGTCGTGCTGTAATCAGCGAGCCGCTTTTTAATGCGGCCTCTACTACCAGTGTGGCCAACGATAAACCGCTTATTATACGGTTTCTACGGGGGAAATGTCCAGGGATAGGCGGCGTATTTAAAGGAAACTCGGTTAAAATTAGACCCTTATCCAATATTTTTTCTGCCATATCTCGATGACGAGCAGGATATATTCGGTTTATTCCTGTAGCCATGACGGCAATCGTTGGCTTATTTGCCTGCAAGCAACCTCTGTGCGCGGCAGCATCAATACCTAAAGCCAGGCCGCTGACGACCATTACCTCTTTGATTGCCAACTCATATGTAAATTGTTCGGCCGTTTCAGTGCCTGTTATCGATGGTTTTCGACTCCCCACCATGGCAACTTTGGGATGGTTTAAACAGTCAATATTCCCTTTGGCATAAAGAACAAGAGGGGGGTCATATATTTCGGTTAATAAGGCTGGGAAAATTTCATCCTCCCAGGTTAGCAAGTGATGAGGATCACAAGCCTCACACCTCAAGTCTTGCTCGATTTCACGCATATCGAACTTAGATATGGCTTCGGCAATACGTGGTTTTATACCTGCGATTTGAAGTGCGTTAGAAGATGCTTTAAATGCGTCCTCGAGATTAGGCCAGTGCTTTAGAAGCTTATATGCCGTTCGAGGTCCTGCTAAATTGATGCGATTAAGCGCCAAAAAGTACGGTTTATTATTCATAGGTTGGTTGCAATATCCATATATTGAGGCGCATATTTTACGCACTTTCAAAAACAGTTCAATACTTTGTGGCGAATATAGATACCTGTTTTCACAGGTATGACATAATTGAGGATGTCATACCCGCAGTGAAGTTGTCATGCCTGCAATGAAGCTGTCATGCCTGCAGTGAAGGTGTCATGCCTGCGAAAGCAGGCATCTGAATTTAAAAGATACCTGTTTTCACAGGTATGACATAATTGAAGATGTCATGCCTGCGAAAGCAGGCATCCACGCTCAATCTAACGCTCAACCACAGGTGTATATTTTAAAAACAGAATATTTGACTTCTAACCTATCATTTAGAGATAATGCACTTCATAAATAACTACCAACAAAATAGAATATGGCCATTCGAACAATCATCTACTTACCTGATCCACGATTACGAAAAGTATCATCACCCGTTGAAGCTTTTGACCAAGATTTTCAAGTGCTGGTTGATGACATGTTTGAGACCATGTACGACGCCAATGGAGTAGGGCTTGCTGCGCCACAGATTGGCATCAACCTCCGACTATCTGTCATTGATGTTGTAGGAGATAAAACACAACAAATCGTCATCGCCAACCCTGAAATTATCCATAGCGAAGGCGAAGTCGAGTACCAAGAAGGCTGTCTATCCGTTCCTGGTAGTTATGACACAGTTGTTCGTGCTGAAAAAGTCAAAGTTAAAGCCTTAGATAGATTTGGCAAGCCCTTTGAAATGGAGGATGAAGGATTGTTAGCCGAGTGCTTCCAACATGAAATCGACCACCTTAATGGTAAACTATACATTGACTTATTATCACCGCTAAAACGTGCCATCGCTCGCAAAAAACTCGATAAATACAAACGGATGAAATCCAGAAACTGATGAAATCACTCAATATTGTCTTTGCAGGCACACCTGCTTTTACGTTGCCGAGCCTTGACGCAATAAAGGGCTCCCAGCACAACATCACAGCTGTATACACGCAACCTGACCGCCCTGCTGGCCGCGGTAGAAAACTACAAGCATCTCCGGTCAAGCAATGGGCAGAACAACACCTTATCCCTGTATATCAGCCTTTAAACTTTAAACAACCGGAGCAAGTACAAGAGCTAGCGGCTTTAGAGCCAGACGTCATGGTTGTGATTGCTTACGGCTTATTACTACCACCGTCCATTTTATCCACACCAACCCATGGCTGCATTAATGTTCATGCCTCTCTCTTGCCAAGATGGCGTGGCGCATCCCCCATTCAACATGCGATTTTGTTTGGCGACAAACAAAGCGGCGTAACCATTATGCAAATGGATAAAGGGATGGATACAGGGGACATGCTAGCCGTTAAAAGCTGTGACTTATCACCTGATGAAACCGCGAGCACCCTTCATAACAAGCTGGCTGCTTTAGCCATGGAGCCCTTACTCAAGACGCTAGACAATATTGCAAGGGGTTCGATTACACCAACACCTCAAGATGACAAGCTTGCAACCTATGCCCCTAAAATTAAAAAAGAAGCGGCGCATATTGATTGGAATCAAGCCTCTACATCCATCGATTGCCTAGTAAGAGCCTACAACCCTTGGCCAATAGCATACACTCATGCCGATGACATTCCTGTGAAGCTATCAAAGGCCACAATGCTTGACGTCGAAACTGATAAAACACCCGGAACCATATTAGAGCTTAACAAATCAGGCATGGTCGTTGCGACGAAAGATGGCGCCCTACAAATCACTCAAATCCAATTCCCAGGTAAAAAAGCCATGGATGTCGCCAGCTGGCTCAATGCCGGAAGAAGTGATTTGCACACAGGCATGGTATTACGATGAAAAAAAATGAACGCCTACAAGCCCTCACCATTTTAACCAAGCTTTTACAACAAGACCTTTCTCTTTCAGTGTCTCTTAAAGCCGAGGCCGTCAGCCCCTTAACCCAAGAAATTTGTTTTGGGGTGTGTCGTCATTACTATAAATTAGAGGCCATCGCCAACTACCTATTAAAAAAACGCCCTAAAGAACTTGAAGTATGGGTCGCTCTTTTAATCGGGCTTTATCAATTACACAGTTTAAACATACCGGACTATGCTGTCGTCAAAGAAACCGTGGCGCTGTTAGACCGCATCAAAAAATCATGGGCAAAAGGCCTGGTTAACGCTGTACTTCGAAACTACTGCCGAAAAAAAGACGAGCTCATAAAAGCATTGAGTAAGGATGTTGCGTTTCAATACAACCATCCACAGTGGTTGGTTTATAAGATAAAAGCGAGCTGGCCAAACGACGTTACATCAATCACTGCAGCCAACGACCAGCACCCACCTCTTAGCTTGCGTGTGAACACAATAAAAACGAGTCGGGCGGATTATTTAACAACGTTAGAGCAAGAAGGCATCGGGGCTGCGGCTATGGCGTTTGCTGGAAGTGGTCTTTTGCTTGATAAGCCAAGTCCTGTTCAAGACATCCCTGGGTTTTTTAACGGGTTGGTCTCAGTACAAGATGAGGCAGCGCAACTGGCCGCAAGTTTGTTAGATTTAAAGCCCGGACAGACCGTATTAGATGCTTGTTGTGCCCCAGGTGGCAAAACCTGCCATATATTAGAGTTAGAACCTAATCTAAAATCCTGTGTAGCACTTGATGTAGAGGCCAATCGACTCAAACAAGTCCAAGAAAACCTTGACCGCCTCGAGTTAAAAGCAACACTGCTATGCGGTGATGCAAGCACCCCGAGCACATGGTGGGACAACACGCCATTCGACCGCATCTTACTCGATGCTCCCTGTTCTGCAACAGGGGTTATCAGACGTCATCCTGATATCAAATTATTGCGTACTGAAGATGAGGTTGGGCACGTGGTTGAACTTCAACAAGCTATATTGAAAGCGATGTGGCCTTTACTTGCAGCCAATGGGCTCTTGTTGTATGCAACCTGTTCTATATTACCTGAAGAAAATGAACTGCAGATACAACAATTTTTAGATGCACACCCAGATGCCACCTGCTTATCAAAGCCAACTTCATGGGGCGAATTTACAGGCCACGGTTTGCAAATCCTTCCAGGCAAGCACAATACCGATGGTTTTTTCTATAGTCTGATTCAAAAGCACTCCGCCGTCGTATAGAGCGCTATGGCGTGATGTTTTTCCCTTCTCCCGCATCGGTAGAAGGTGCCCGAAGGGCGGATGATGGCTTTTCAGGGGCTTGCAACCAGGCCCCCAACTCAAACCTGTGATTTTATCCACCTCTAATGTTAAAATCCAAACATCAATATCAACAAGGACCCATTCATGAGTATCTATTGGCCAATGATCATCGTACTCGTGTGCCTAACCCTACCTGGCATTTTCATAGCCATCCCACGTTTAATGCACTTTATGCTTAAAAACAACACCGAATCCGTGGTTAAACGGATGAGCCATTTCGCCATTGGCCAGTCGTTCATTATGGTGTTTATCATGGCGCTCGCTGGTAGTGTCCTATCTAAAAAAACAGGTTTAAGTGCTCCCATCTTATACCCATTGCTTGAAGGCACCCCCATACAGCTAAACATCATCGACAACTTACTATCCATTTTCTCCATTACCATCATTGGGCTGCTTATATTTTTAGTGATGTATTATGGACTGCTAAATAAAGCGATAGGAGAAGGCAATAAACGCATCATGCAAGCGATGCGCAAAAGCATAGGCCTTGATGGTTGTATGCTCTACGGTGGTGTTGTTGATGAAATTATTGCACGCTGGGGGCTTTTAAATGTTACTGTATTTTTTGGTGTCTTAATTATTGGGAATTTATCCACTCAAATCATTTGGTTTTCAATCATCATCAGTAGTATTTTATACACATTCGTCCAAATCCCTGCATATCTTGCCGCAGGGTGCAAATCAAGCCGTCCATTTTTCTATTCAATGGTGCTATTGAATGCCTGGCAATCCATATTGTTTGGCCTTATATTTTGGAAGTTTGGCCTGCTTGTCGCTATTCTCTCCCACATGGTATTTCATTTGATATGGTGGCTATATGACAAACCTAGTTCCGTGACCTCTTAACCATTCATACGATAGGGACAAACCATGGCAATTCAGCTAAAGCACCTTCCCATTGAGCAGCTCAACCGAGGCAAGTATCAGCCTCGTCAATCTTTTGAGCAAAAAGCGTTAGATGAATTGGCGCGCTCTATTAAAAGCCAGGGGTTAATTGAGCCTATTATCGTTCGAGCCACAAAAGACAACACCTATGAAATCATCGCAGGAGAGCGCCGCTGGAGAGCAGCACAGCTTGCAGGCTTAACCGAAATACCTTGCTTACTGGGCCAGTACTCAAACGAGCAAGCAGCTGCTGTCACCTTAATCGAAAACATCCAACGACAAGATTTGAATGTGCTCGAAGAAGCGGGAGGTTACCAAAGACTATGTGACGAATTTCATTTCCACCAAGATGAAATTGCAACTCTCGTTGGTAAATCAAGAAGTCATATCGCAAATTGCTTACGCTTGCTGAGCTTATGTCCTGCGGTATTGGAGCACCTTAAAAACAACACCCTATCAGCAGGTCATGCCAGATTATTAATAGGACTTCCCACATCACAACAAGTGAGCATCTCTGAAAAGATTATCAAACTAGGCCTCTCTGTTCGCCAAGTTGAACGAGAGGTAAAACAACTTAAACAAGCACCTGTGTCTAAAAAAGACATCCGCTCTGGCAACCAAGATCTCCTCAACTTGCAAACGCATTTATCAGAACAACTCGGCGCCCCTGTAGAAATTGCATCAAGTGATGATCAAAGCGGATGGGTAAAAATAAAATATTATGACAATGATACCCTCTCAGGTCTTCTGCAACGCCTTGGCTTAAGCTATGATTAAGCCATAACATTCCCTGCCTTGGATGCTCAGCTATGAAACGGACGTTGCAATGCCTCATGCTATGTTTACTGTGTATTAATGCACAAGCATCAGGACTAAAGCGTGCAGCTGACCGCCTCATTAACCAAGTTGACCCAGCCATTAATATTGGCGTTTCAGTCGTTGATTTAAACTCTGGTGAAACCCTTTACCAAAGAAATGCATCCCGTGCCTTTATCCCTGCTAGCAACATGAAGCTATTTTCTGATGCAGCAGCTCTCATGGCACTTGGACCAGACTATCGATTTAAAACCCAACTAAGCACCAATGCCAAAACCCTTAAGCAAGGTACTTTGAATGGTGCTTTATACATCCATCTGCCAGGCGACCCATCGTTAAAACAAGTTAACCTTGCATCGTTGTTCAAGCAATTGAAAAAATTAGGCATTAAGCGAATAAAAGGCGATGTTATACTGGTTAGTCAAAATCGATACATTAGCCCAGAAGCACCAGGCTGGATGATTGAAGATTTAAAATATAGCTATGGGGCGCCCTTGGCACCTGTGATCATCGATGAAAACCGATTAACACTCACCGTAAACCCAGCACATAAATCTGGAAGACCTGCTTTAATTGAAACAGGCGACAAATCCGGAAACTGGCTCATAAACAATCAAGTAAAAACCAAACCACGCTCAAAACATTGTGGCATTGATTTTAGTATGGACAGAGAAAACCGTTTAACCGTTAGGGGTTGTGTAGGGCTTGGCCAATGGTCCATAAGACAGCGTATTGCCATAAGAAACCCACTGCGATATGCCCAACAGCTGATAAAGCAAACGCTACTCGGTATGGATATAAAATTAGACGGGCAAGTTAAACTAGGCTCAAGCCCAGGTAACACCATCTTGCTGGCCACCCATAAATCCAAGCCAATAGCCCAACTTATGGCCGATACATTAAAGCCGTCTGATAATCTCTATGCAGACAGCTTATTTCTCCATACCGCTGCTGCCATCAAAGGCCAGCCGCAAAACTGGAAAGCTGCAGAAATCACCATCAAAGACTTTATACACAAACAAACAGGCATCAACCTAAAACGCGCAGTCCTTACCGATGGCTCATGACTTTCGCGCTATGACCAACTAACACCTGATCAAACCGTTGGTTTGTTACGCTTTTTACACGATAGATTCCCACTTGCTTATGAATACATTTCGGCCTTACCTATTGCCGGACATGACGGCACATTACTGAGACGATTTAAAAAACCAGAGCGCCGGGGCTTAATACGCGCCAAAACCGGTACGATGACGGGGGTTGTAAGCTTGTCAGGGTATTTGTATACCGCCAATGCACATACCCTTGCCTTTGCAATCTTCATCAACAATATGCCAGGCACAAGCCCTAAAATATCAGGGCGATATCGCTATCTTGTAGACGCGCTATGCACCAATTTTTTAATGCAAAAACCAAACACCACCTGATACAGTTAATAAAAAATGCCCATGCGCGCGTCGCCTACCAACGAAAGCCACCACAAGCGGCTATGAAACGTAAAGAAAGTGCTCGCTGGAGGAGCCTTGAGACGGCTTTAAAACGTGCCCTTAATAACAAAGGCGTAGCCCTATTGTACCGAGGCAATGAAATCGTTCTAAAAGACTATAACTCAAAGGCCAATAACGTTTGGTCCATTTTACAAACCATCCGTAAAAAACACCCCTTCGGTGTCACCCTAGAAAGCAGCCAACCACCGAACACAAAGGGCCAACTCCCTCTAATGCTTTGGGTTAACACACCCTCAGAAAATCAACAAACACTCAGAACGTGGACAATAAAAGAAACCACAAGCTAAAGTTACTGTTAATGCCCTCTTAACCTATTTGTGATACTTTAATACCAATAGATTAACATTAGGACGGTGCGGTGAAGCAGCCAAGAATTTCAGGAGTATTAAACAATTGCGGGCTCCATGCCTTTACGCCTGAGATTAAAAATGAAATTTTATTTATGACTGGCAAACCCAATGGCTTTGACGATAACTATCACCTGTTAAAAGATACGTTCGTTTGCCACATTTTACGGATTTAATCCCGAATCATTCTCCTGGAAGCACTTTTCTGATTGCCTTGAAAAATACAATGAATCTGGTACGCAGCTGGTTTTAGGACCTGTTCTTAGAGAATTTTTAAAAATTAACATGGAAAAAAGTACGACATTAAAGGAGTTCTATCCAGATACTAATGACCGTAATCAAGTGATTGGAAGCCACACTATCATTCTGGATGATGGTCGATATCAAAATCTAGATCCAGAAATCCTTGGAGCCTACATCGCTACCCCTTTAGGGTTTGGCATAACCTATCATCAACCCTATGCGCCAGACCAAGCGGTTGGTTTGCATGGGGACTGCATATATTCCATTGACCTCTACCACGATGGTGACAAAAGTTCTGGGCACTGGGAGCCGCGATAAAGGCAATATTAATTCATATGAAGTAACTACCAACTCACTGGAAGAAATTCAACGATTATTTGGTCAAGGAAAACAATTATCGATTACGTCCGTATACTGCTGTAAATTCAGTGTGGTGAAAAATTGACCTGTAGAAATATTGCAGCTTGAAGTGTCCACCAACATTCTCCAAAATGTTTTTGCTTAAAAAACTATTTAACACGGA
>Ga0233426_10002793_pt1 | contig 14285 bp, 14 predicted proteins | sample SI_118_April2016_6_FD_179875 | JGI IMG/M metagenome (GOLD analysis project Ga0233426, IMG submission 179875) | Seawater microbial communities from Saanich Inlet, British Columbia, Canada - SI_118_April2016_10_MG | ecosystem: Environmental > Aquatic > Marine > Inlet | place: Canada: British... | reverse complement strand
GCTCATTCTTAATTCTTCCGGTTTTTTCATCTATAAATGTATCCATAAAATCAGGTAATCTATCTGGAAGAGCTTTATGTAGTTCAATGGTCACTTTTGATTTATCAATAGTTATATTATTTGTTTTCAGTAATTCCAAAATATTATTTATAAAATCAGCATCATTTAAAAAAGATTCCTTACTATCTTTTCTAGCACCAAGATAACTAACATCGTCCTTCTTAGTATAAAATTTATTTGAAAACTCATACGGATTACGTGTTAAAAAAATTTCATTTGAAATAACCTCGATATAATCAACCACGTTATGCTTTTTAAAAAGTTGTTCAATCATTTCAGTTGTATATCGTGTAGTAATTGTTCCTTGCTGTTTAATTGGAAATTTCCAAGTACGAATATAACCTCTTAATAAATTAAACAAAATTCCTATTTCATTTGGATAATTCACCATTGGTGTACCTGTTAATAAAATAACACGCGCATTTTGAGCTTCCATAATCATTTTATATAATATTGTACTTGTTTCTGTTGGATTATTAAGATCTTTTTCGGAATCTATTTTATTTACAATTAGACTTACAAAATTATGCGCTTCATCTATAATTATCGTTCTATTATCAAAAATATTATAAGTACCATTTATTGTTAATTCATTTAACCGACGTTTCCTCAAACCATTATATGCAATAAATGAATATTTTTGTTTTATCATTTCATTTATTTGGTCTTCAAGTTTTTTCTTATTTTCTGTTGATAACATATCGTAGTTAGACTCTTTTCGAACATCCACAAACCACGCACCTTGTTTCGTTTTTATGTATGCTCTTGGTAATCCTAATGCAGACGATAGTTGATTTATCATTTCATCATTACTTTCTTCAACTGATACAAACTCCCAATATTGCTTCTTTTTAAATACTGGGTTCCCACACTTCTTTAATTCTTCCATAAAATTTGTTTGCAAAGATGCTGGTGTCAAAACAACAACCTTTCTAATGTTTGTTAAACCTTCAACAAATGCGATTGACGGAACTCCTAAAAATCCTTCGGCTATTGCTATAGAACCACACGTTTTTCCAGAACCTAAACCATGATACAATAATAACCCTCTATATGGCGTATATAAATTAATGTAATCACGAATTATTTTTTGATGTGTAAATAATTTATTTTCACTTGTTTGACTTGTTCTATCACACGTTACCGTTCCTTCATCTTTTAATATTTCATCACGATATGGCCGAAATAAATTATTTATGAAATAAACAAATTTTTCTCTATTATTCATATAATAACTAGCATGCTTTATTAATACTAAATCCTCTTTTTTAGGAACACGAGGTAATAATTCTTCACCAATCTCATCATTTGCAATATCTCTAAGCGGTTTTCCTTTAATGTCAATTGCCTTTGTTTTTCGAATTCTCTTTTTTACCTTTACTAATTTTTCACCGGGTAATGGTCCATTATTTCTTTCTTCACGCTTATCTTTATTTTTTGTTATAATCTCATCTTCTTTCAATACTGGTTTTTCACCTAATTTATATACAGGCATTGTTCTCATTATTTTAATACGTAATTCGTTATATTTTTCATTATCTACCTTTTTTAATATTTTGGTGTTATCTATAATTTTGAAACTATCTTCCCCCTTTATTTTTTGCTGTAATTCATCCATTTTATTATCTTCATTATCTTCATTGATTGGTTGTTCTTTATTCTCTTCAATACCAGATACTACTGGTATGTTAATTATATGTCTATCGCGTTCCATTACTTTTGGTTTCTTGCGAAATTGTTCCAACAAGGTATCCATATTTAAATATATTATATTTACATTAAAATATGATTAAAAAAACTTACAATTTGTACAATTATCACACCCAATAAAACATATTAATAATAATATATATATTTCATCAGTTTACATTATTACTTTTTACTTTATTCGCGCCTTATGTATTATACTAATACGTTAAATATATTTAATTGATTTCTCGCAAGCAATTTGTTCTGCTTTCCTTTTAATTTTATGTTTACCATCTCCTAAGAATACTAAAATCTTACCTTCTTTTTCCATATATTTATGAACTGCTTCAAATGTTTTTAATTCACTTGCAAAATCAATCGCATCTTCTTGGCGAGCTTGATATATTGGTTGTCCCAAACATATGTATACACCCATATGAAAATTTTTATCTTGTTGTTCATTTTCATTATTTTGAAAAACATTTCCATTGTTAATTTCCAAATAATGGGGTGTTACCTTAAACTCTTTTTGAATTTTTACTTGCAAAATATTTTTATAATTATCATCATTCTGTATAAGTTCAATCCAATCTACGTGTCTTTCAAATATATTTTCCAGAAATATTTGGGCCATTTGAAATCCAGGACCCGTTACAAACAAATTTTTAAACCAAGCATCTTCATCACGAATATCCATTTTATTAAAATCTAAAAACAACGCACCTAGAAATGCTTCAAACAAACACCCTAGTTTTTTCATATTTGTACGCGTGTTTTTTTCCTCCGCATGTTTAGACAATATATAACTTTTATGAAGTCCCATATCATATGCTAACTTACCAATAGCTTCATTTTTAACGAGAGCAATCTTTTTTTCTGTCATAAAACCTTCATTCTCTTTTGGAAAACGACGATACAAATAATATTTTGTAATACATTCCAATACACCATCTCCCAAAAACTCCAAACGTTCATTTGATTTTGTACTTAATTGCATACAGTCATTCGGTCGTTCAACAATAATAATATTTTGCTCCTCATTTTCCTGAAATGGTCGTCGTGTATAAGAACGGTGTACAAACGCACGTTTATATAATTCTAAATTATTTACATTTGGTGGTAATCCATATTCTTTTAGAATAGATTGAACATAATTCAATGTAATCTCACGATTATTTGGATTGTAAGGATTGAAAATCATTTGATCTCCATTCATTGTGATGTCTTCATCATTTATTTTTACAAATGTATTTGTCATATTTTGTTATGTTTTATATTAATAAAGCAACTTTATATTATTTTTCAATTTTTATATTTTTAGATTTCTTTGTTTTCCTTGATTTATGGGAGTAATTATGGAAAGCACATTTGTTTAGAACCACATTGTAAACCAATTATTGAAAATAAATAATAAATAATAAATAATAAATATTTATTATTATATAATATGATGTTTAATAATGATAATGTAAAACGAACTGTTATACCTGTTATTAAAAATACTACTATCACAGAATTAAATAATGATGTTTATGTTCCTGAAAAGGAACCCAGACCTTTATGGACATTGGTTTGTGTACTTACTGTATTTGTATCTAGTTTGTTTTGCTGCATTACTGTATAATATTTTAAATATTATTTATTTTGGTAATTTTTTACGGGTTTTATGTTTTAATAATATATGCTTATTTACATTATTAGATAAATAAGGTAATATAATTTTTTTTTCAGTTTTAGATAAATAAGAACCCCTTAAACCACTAAGTCGTTCAGCTATTTGTTTTTTTGAACCACTTTGAGTAACTCCATATTTTTTTGCTAATTTAATAAAAATTGCTACACTACTTTTATTTTTAAGAGTTTTACTTTTAACCATTAATAATATATAAATATAATAAATAATCGGCTATAAAAAATAATTTTCTTATTTAATATTTTAAAAATTGATATTAAAATATTAAACTATATAACGTATAAGTTATAAATAAAAATGGAAGAGAATACTATACCCACAAAAGCTACTATTGATATTCAAAATTGTGACGGTACCGAATATCTAAAAACAATTGATAAAAATTCGGTTGACCTGATTTTAACAGACCCACCATACATTATTTCAAAAGATAGTGGTATGAATACGCATTACAATAAGGTGAAAGAAAATGCTGAAAATAATGTGGAATTTGTTAAAACAGAGCAAGAATGGTTAGAATACAAAGAAAAAAACAACATTGAAAATGATAATAAAAAGGATAATTATATGCGGCACGGGACAATATATGGAACTAAATATTGTGTAAAAACCGATTACGGTGATTGGGATAGCGAATTTACATTAGATAAATTAGATGAATTTATTGGTATTTATTATGATAAATTAAAAAAAGGCGGAACTATGATTATGTTCTTTGATTTATGGAAAATTAGTCAGCTAAAAGAAATAATGGAAAAACACAAGTTTAAACAAATACGTTTCGTTGAATGGATAAAAACAAATCCTCAACCTTTAAATTCCAAAACAAATTATCTAACTAATTGTCGTGAAATTGCATTGCTAGGTGTAAAAGGTGGAAAACCAACATTTAATAGTAAATATGATAATGGTATTTATAATTATCCATTGCAAGGTGGTAAAAATAGATTTCACCCTACACAAAAAAGTCTACCTTTGTTTGAAGATATTATTAAAAAACATTCGAATGAAGGTGACGTCATATTAGATACGTTTTTGGGAGGGGGGACAACCGCATTTGCGTGTAAAAAAACAAATAGAAATTTCAAAGGGTGTGACGTTTCAAAAGAATATTATGATAAAGTGATTGAATTACTGAAGTAAAAAATGTAACCATTCACCACGTAAATTTTTTATTGTTTTTATTGTTTTCATTTCATTATGACAAGAATTCGTTGTCCTCATGGAATTGGTTCTGCAACATTACTTACATATACTCCTCCATCGTTGTTCAACCACTTGCAATTCGATTTCGTTAATTTTGTCAAATATATACGCACGTCCATCACATAGGTCTATCAGTTTTAAACCGTTGTGCCCTACATAGGCCCGTTTTATTATACCCCACACCTTGGAATTATTTATTAAATTTGTGAATCGTATTTGGTCACCAGCACGTTTTCCGATTGTCACGAATAAGCTATCATCCATTATTTGTTTCATAAACGCGACAGGGTCGTACCAATAAGTTCCCACCATTGCGTTTACATCTGTTTCATCAAACGTTTCATCCCCTTCTACAAAATCAACACCAAATATTGCTAATGATGGGATTGCGGTTGCGCCAATTCTTTTTCCCAATTCTTTTGTAACTTTTGATACTTGTCTTTTTTGTAAATTACAATGATTACAAAGACATTGAAAATCATCTATTGTTTGTGTTCTTTCGTCTAATACCCGCAGGTCATTGTATAAATCATTCTTATGGTCTGTTACAAGGTCTGAGTGACTGCCACAAACTACGCAACCTATCTTCTTATGATGAGCGTGAATATCTCGACGAATTGGGCGATTTGCACCATATAATACATCATCGCTGTAACCACGTGTTCGTAACGCTGTAATTGAACCTTTTCCTTGCTTTTCCCAAGTGTAACGTCTATCCGCAAAATAAATACCATGCCTTGCTGCACCATTATTTCCCCAACATAACGTTTTATTACTTGCTATCTCTTCTCGTGAAACCCATCGCGAACAACCACTCATATCTGGTTCAAACAACTCATCTACCTGTTGTTGTTTCTTTGTCAGTTTACTTTGCTTATCTTTACCAATAAAAGTTATAATGTCGCTCGTCATTTTATCAATAGTAGCTATTAGCACTTTATTATCTGTCATTCTTCTTATATTCTTAATCATTTATTCTTTATACTTTTAATTTTTACCGAAGTTTTTTTCAATTTTTTTTCATTTTTTATCCTAACATAAATGCAACAACCAGTCTTGCGTGTTCAGGGAGAATGGTCGTGTTTTCAAGGATTGCCCTCACGTAAATATCTTGCTGATATTCTCGGCGGGCAATATGTTCATTACGAACTTCATTCATCATTTTGATACCACGCATTCTATGGGATGGAATTTTCTTCATTATACTTATAAACTAAACTGTATGTTTTAATTAAAAAAATTCAATTTGTTTCTATTTATACATATAACATTCAGTGTAAATTATAATGCTTGAATGTGCTCTTAATTACATTCAACACATTATTCACATTTACACTATTACCAAATTGTTTATAACTTTTTTTATCATCCTTATGAATGATATAAGATTCGGGAAAGGATTGCAATCTCGCACACTCACGGGGCGTAATATACCGCTTCTCCTTTCCATAAATAGGTATTTGACTAATTGCAACAAGTGTCGGAAAATATTGCGCTTTTTTTACACGAATTCCCGACTGCCTGATTTGACTGAAATAATTAAATATACTATCATTTTCTTTGATTACCCCTACTTGCCATTCCAACTTTCCATATATTTCACGTTTATTTAATAACTCTCTATGCTTATTATACCAAGCATCGAATTGAGGTTTGTATTTTTCAATCAGGGGTTTATTCTTTATCATATAATCCTTTCGCCAAGCGGCCAATCCTTCAAACTCTTCGTCTGTATATGTTTTATAGTAATCATGAATTAAAATTGTAGGTGATATTTTTTCTCCCACTTCAAATACTTTAATCATCTCATCCCACGCTTCAAGAACATTCAAAATATCTCCTTTTAACTTATATTTGTCATCTATTTCACTCGGTTTTTGTAATATTTTTGTAAAATCTAATGGTTCGCCATTATACGGTTCCAATACAATAGGAGAATTATTGTAAATATCGTTACGCACACACACAAAATAGACACGTTCTCGTTGCTGTGGAACACCATAATTATGGGGAGACATTTGAAACATCTGTAAAGTATATCCGTGACTTGCTATTTTATTCTTTATATATTCTATCACCTTCCCATCACTTACCTTTAAAATATGCTTTACATTTTCCAAAAACATGAAACGTGGTTTCTTTATTTTTGCGATCCGCATAATTTCGTCAAATAATAATCCCCTATCGTCATCAAACGCCTTCTTTTTGCCGGAATTGCTGAAGCTCTGGCAGGGAAACCCGCCTGTAATAATATCAAAATCGGGCATATTTGTTTCATTAATCTCTTTAACATCTTTCACAACATCAACCCCATAATTTTCTTTGTAATTTTGTTGGCAAAATTTATCTATATCGCACGCAAGAACGCACTCATGTCCCAACGATGTTAATGCTTGATGAAAACCACCAATACCACAAAATAAATCTATGAATTTTAATTTTTCCATTGTTTGTTCCATTAATAATATAAATAAAAATATGTTTTTATTATTAAATTCAATTTTAAGTTTAAGATTATGATTAAGATTATTACATAAAATCTAATATAAATTGAATAATTTTAATCTTTATGATTAATTATATAATTAAAATATAACAATGGAAGCTATAATTGGAGATACATTTGCGAAAAATGCGGAAACTGGAACTTCGCGAAGTTGTTCGTTTGATTCATTTGATGAAGATATAAACATACACTCGGTACATCAACTTTGCAATGATAGTCGAAAGAAAGCAATACATCAATATATTGAAGATAGTGTGGGAGGTTTTAAATATGATGATTCTATGTTAATCCCGCAGATTTCTTACAACAAACTAGAAAATGTACGATTTAATATTGATAAGTTTTATAACGATAAACTTGATTTTATTGAGTATGGGTCGAGTTCGTTTAATACATCACATTATCTCTATAGACATAGTGACGGTAATGTATATAATGTTATCACAACGCGACGACATACGCCTGTTATTATTTATGATGAAACAAATAAAAATGATACCTGTGAAATTACTAACATTTTCATAGCATCAAAAACATATATTAGAAACTCATTTTACGTCAACCTGAATTGTTATGAAAATGATACTGGTCTATCATATTACCCCGGGGGGTGGTCACTAATGGGTGATACATCTTAGTAAAAAATGATAAACAAAATACACAGGAAGATACATGTTTTTTAATTATTATGTTCATTTTTGTAACGCATTTTTTATATCTTTTTCTACATTTTTCATATGGAATATTTCGTCTGACCAACAGGACTGACACGCTTTTTTACTTAGATTCCATTTTATATCATATTTTTCAAATATTCCTTCAAATATTTTTAATGCACGAACCTTATGATATTCTGATGTTGTTATTACTATTTCATATTCCTCATTCGACTTATATTTGATTGCTAACCATTTTTTTAAATTTACAAAATTTTCTGCTGTATTTGTTGCCTCATTATCTAATACTATATTATTAGTTGTTTTTTCATTTATATATCCTCTCATATTTGAAGCTTCAGTTATCTCATTCTCTACACACCCTTTTACACCTCCTGATAAATACCATATATAATTGCTGCCGAGACTTTTTGAATATTCTATTGCCGACAATACTCTATCCTTTTGGATTTCCTTCATTTGATTTCCTAATACTACCATTACGCTCGTTAATGACAACGCGCAATTTAAATATATTAAGTATAATATTAATATTATCTTCCTCATTTTGATTATTGATTATAATTCGTTTATTTATTTATTAAATTTTTTATTCAATTTTTATTTACTTTATTTAGAGCAATGTTAATATTATTATTATTATTATATAATATTAGCAAATGATTAAATTAATTGCTGCAACAGATAAAAATAATGGTATAGGAATAAACGGTATTTTACCTTGGCGTATAAAAGAAGACCTAATTCATTTTTCGAAAACAACAACTGGTGCAGAGAATAATGCTGTAATTATGGGGCGGAAAACTTGGGAAAGTATGGGTTCACTACCTTTACAGAATAGGGTTAATATTATAATTAGCAAAATAATTTGCTATCCTTATTCTTCTATTGTGAATAGTTACAAAAAAAACACAATATTTTTTAACCAAATAGAAGAAGCTGTTAAATATTGTAAATCAATAAACGTTGATGATATATTTATTATTGGTGGTCAGCAGATTTATGAATATTTTTTAAATACACAAGATGAAAATATTAGACCTGATAGTTGCATTATTTCACGTATAAATAAAGAATATGATTGTGATACTTATTTTCCGGATTTATCCAAAAATGGAAATTTCGCGTGTAATAATAAACAAGTATTACCAACAAAAGATAACTCAATTGATATTATGATTGAAACTTGGGATTATATTGGAAATAATGAAACACAGGTTGAAACTATTTGATTACTCTTTCGCATAGGTATTTGAATATTACTTGATTATCAATTATTACGTGTTTTTTTCCCTTTTGATTTATTCTTTTTTACCGTTCTTTTTCTTCCACCTCTCTGTCTTTTTGAACGAGAATTTCTTTTGGACTTTCTCGTTTTTCTTTTTCCACCAATTATTATTTTACCAGTTTTCTCGTCTATATCCAACGATTCACGATGAAGTTTTTGTCTATCTTCGTCAGTTAAAGAAGCTGCCGCAAATACAGACAAAGGCGGAATATTATCTGTTTTCGTGTTCTGTTCTTTTTTTCGTTGTTCAATAACTTCTTCTATGTGACATCTTACTTTTTCTCCACTTTTTATGACTTCGTTTAATAATTCCTCTATATCTGTGTGTTTATAAAATATTGCCAGACAGAGAGCCGTTGTGCCATCCTTATCCTCCGCATTCACATCCGCGCCATTTTCAAGTAGCAATTTCACTATGTGTGTGTGTCCCCTATACATTGCCGACATAAGAGCAGTCCTACCGAACCGTTTATCCTTCCCATTCACATCAGCTCCATCACGCAGTAACTTTTCAACTGTATCTGTGTGTCCGTGCACACTTGCCGTCATAAGCTCTGCCGTCACTTTTTCTTCTTCTTCTTTACTACCGCCTCTCTGTCTTTTTGAATGAGTTTTTCTTTTTACTGACTTTCTTCTTTTTACTGAATTCCTTCTTTTTCCGCCATTAGTATTATTAATATTATTCAACTTAATATTATTCAACTCAGGAAATAACGATCCGAAGGTGTTTTCATTTTGTTGTGGAGGAGGAAGAGGTCCTTGTCGAGGAGGAGGAGGAGGATAAATAACACGATTATCAATAGCGCCCATAGAATAGCCGCTGTTGTCTGCATTTTGCTGGTGGCGCCGTATTAATGCGTTAAATCTTCTTTCTCTTTCTTCGTCCGTCGTTAATTTTTTTTTTCCTGGTTTTTTTGCTGTTTGTCCCTTTTTTGGTCTTTGATATCCAATATTCCCTTTAGACGGGGATCCTCCTGGAATAGGTGATTCTGTTGGAATAGATGTTACTGGTATGGTGTTGGGAGTGGTTACACCATCACCAGTCGGTGGTGCATGTGTTGGAGGTTCTGCTACTTGTACGTTGGTGGTTGGAATTTGACTGGGTTGTTGAGGTGGATTGGTTGTTATTCCATTTATAATACCCGGGTTAGGGTTATCAGCAGCCCATTGACTTTGCATATCGCGACGCCTACTTGTGGGGGTTGTATATTTTTTTGTATTCCTTTTTGGTGGCATACTATTAATATTATATGTATATATAATATTAATTATTATACACATATAATTTATATGTTAAAAACAATTATCCCTATTACATTTATATTATTCATTGCAACGTGGGTTAGTTTTTACTCAAACGAATGGATAAATTATAATTCTTTAAATTGTGATAAACCCGAATTATTAATTATTCCTAATTTTTATAATAAAAAAGATTTTAAAAAGATAGAAAGTATTATTTTACAAAAAAACAAAGAATTACATCGGGATATACGAATGTGTGAAAGGGAAACTTATTTATTTAAAAAAACTACAGATGACCATAGCGAATTATGTAAATTGCTATATAATGAAAATTTTACAAATACCGTAGAAAAATATATAAATCTTAATAATAATACGGATGATTTAAACGAGAGACATATTATAGCGAATGATTACCCAATAGAATATAGAAGATATGACGCTAAGTCTAATGGAATGGCGTGGCATACTGATATTGCATTATTTGATGGGAAACCATATTACGAGTGTGTATTAACGTTATCTAATACAAGTAATTCGTATTTTGAATATATAGATAAAAATGGTATTCAACAAAGCATATATACAACCCCGAATACTCTTATATGTGTGATGCCAAATGTGGTCCCACATTATGTTTCCCCAACGCAAACAGGTGAGCGAACAATCTTAAAATTTATTGCAATATTCGATGGAAATGTTAAAAATAAAAATTATGATGATGAGTTAAAGGGTGAAAAATATTTTACGTAATTTATGTTTTGCGACCTTTTACGCGGTGGTTTCGCACACCACCGATACCACTTGATACACTACCAGGTTTATGATAAACCATAGAATTGTTTGTATACATACTACCAATTGAGGTTTGATGTATATTTACAGTTAACTTGGGAACATATCCGGAATACAATTCTGAGTTTGATATAGCAATCGATGTTATAATATCTTTACGAACTGCAAAAAGATTTGGGGGTACTTTTAGTGTAACTGTTACCGGAGTTGGAACCGAACCAGGAGTAGCGTATTGCCAATAAGCATCGGTTATTGTTATTCCAGGTATAGAACTTTCAAATTTAATTCTTAATCCAATATCACTGCCTTGTGGTGATATAATAGGTTCTTGGGGTGAAACAGTAATTTGTATATTTTGTTCGGTTGGGTGAAGTGCACGGGAAGTTATATTTACTATACTGGGACTAAATGAAATTATTGATGACATTTATTTATATATATATATAAATAATATAATTAGTATTTAATAATTTGACTATAATTTAAATATAACAAGAAATGATTATAAAAGTGGATTATCGTGAAAAGAAATTATATGGTTCTCTCGTTTCTCTCTTGACTAGTAATGAAGAATATAGTGGAAAAATTACAATTGAAAGTGTAAATCTATTACTTGGAGATATTTGTATATGCAATGATGATGGGAGAGAAATATTGGTAATCGAGAGAAAAACACTGTCTGATCTTGAAAGTAGTATAAAAGATACTCGTTATCGTGAACAATCGATAAGATTAAATCACCACAACCTACATAATCATTATATTATGTATATAATTGAAGGGGATAGAAATGTATATCAAACACATAAATCAGAGAGAGAGATGTCAAAGTTATATTCCGCAATGTTTTCTCTCTATTATTATAAAGGGTTCTCAATACTATGCTCCCAAGGTACTAACGACACAGGAGAAATTATTTTTAACTTCTGTAAAAAATGTTTCAGAGAGAGTAGAGAGAAAAATGGCAAATTACCATATTACGCATTAAATAAACAAGATATTACTGAAAATAACAGCGAAAATAATACCGAAATTATTAATAACAATAATAATAGTGATTATTTACAATGTATAAAAACGCAAAAGAGAGATAATATTAACAAAGATAATATTTGGATTATTATGCTTATACAGATTCCATTTGTAAGTTCAACAATTGCAAATGTAATTTTGGAGAGATATAAAACAATCCCACTACTTGTATCATCGTTGAGAGAAAATGAAAATTGTTTACAAGATTTATTTACAGTTTCAAACGATAAAAAACGAAAAATTCCTAGCAATGCTATTAATAATATAAAATTGTTTATACTTTAATAAAATGATATAAAGACTATTCATAGTATATGATTGGGGGAAGGAACGGGGGTGTAGCTCAAATGGTAGAGCGCTCGTTTTGCAAACCTGTTCGATTTGGCAGACAAAATTACGAGAGGTACTGGGATCGATGCCCAGCGTCTCCATTGGTCTTATGGTGTAATGGTTAGCACTCGGGGTTTTGATTCCCGCGACCTGGGTTCAATTCCCAGTAAGACCTTGTCGGGTATGACCTTAATATGTCATTAAACCGTTTATAATCAGGGTGGCGCAGAGGCAGCGCGTTGGGCCCATAACCCAAAGGTCGAAGGATCGAAACCTTCCCCTGATAATTTAATAATAATTTATAGATTATTATTAAAACTTGATAATATCATAACTAAAAATTTACTAAAAATAAATTATAGAATTTCAAAAATTATATAATTTTTAACACGCGTATCTCATTATTTATCCAATCAAATATCTAAACTAATCGTATTTTTTTCACTGCCTTTTCTACGTCTGGAACGTTTAGGTACAGTACCATCTACTTGTAATTCTTTTAATTCATTTAAACTAATTGTACTTCCAGCATCATCTTGACTTGCTACATCACTTATCTTTGGAATTGTTACATTTTTTATTTCTTTCGTAATTGGTTTGACTTTATCATTCATGAATGGTGTATTAACCGGGGATTTTGAAGTTGAATGCATTGGCATACTTGGTGGAGATGCCTGTTTTAATCCACCCAGTAAATCGCTTATATCGGTTGGACCTTTCATTTCAGCACGTGCAATTTTTCGTTCTTGTGGTGGGGCGCGTATGGAGGTTGTACTTTCTTCAATAGAAGTGAAATCATTATTAATACTTACACCAGAATTTCTTGCACTAGTAACATCGGGTCTATTTGATTTCGGTTCATTGTTGAACATTGAACCAGGGCGTCTTGGTGCTGGCATTTCTTGCGTTGCCATTGCTGCTGGCGGGGGTCCCATACGCATACCTCCTGAATTTGAAGGTGGGGGTTGTTGTTGTCCTTGGTTCATTACATTTCCCATAAAACCAGAAAATCCAGGGTTTGTATTTCCCATTGTATTTACTGCCGCTTTATTAAATTCACTCATTAAATCGGGGTTTTGACGTAAAATATCATCCATATTAGGCATTGAACTCTTAAACATTGTATTGGTCATATGAACCATCATACCACTTGCTGCTAGTTGGAAGATTAATTTAACTTCTGGTGCCATTTGTGCTGTGGAACTATATTTTTCGTGTAATTCCGCAAATATCTCATCATAATCATTTAGATTTTCACTAAATTGTTCACCCCACCCATCCAATTTTATATCAAAAGGATCAAAACGATTATTCATAAATTCAACACCATTAATTAGAGCAGACAACATGTTCCCTTGAAATTTTATTGAGTTCTGTCTTTCTTTCTCTGCCACTACCATTTGATACTCTCCCATCATTTCTGCTAAATTACTATCCATACTATACTTTTTTGTTAATTCAATCCCTTTTTTTTCGAGAGCTTCCAGTTTTCTCAAATAATTAAATTTCTCACGTATTGTTTCTTCCTTGGACAACTTAGGACCAGATGGAATTGTCATATTGGGGGTAACTGGGATGTCATCAAATTGACCAAATCCATCCCAAGTTTTGCTATTCTCATTTGCATTTCTTGTTGATTCACCAATTGTTGGTGCTTGGGGGATTTTTGATGAATCCAGTTCATCAAAAGATACTGTCAAAGGTTCATTATCATTATCTCCTAAACCGAATGACAATGGTTTTACATCAACATCAACTAAATTA
>Ga0233426_10002791_pt1 | contig 14290 bp, 11 predicted proteins | sample SI_118_April2016_6_FD_179875 | JGI IMG/M metagenome (GOLD analysis project Ga0233426, IMG submission 179875) | Seawater microbial communities from Saanich Inlet, British Columbia, Canada - SI_118_April2016_10_MG | ecosystem: Environmental > Aquatic > Marine > Inlet | place: Canada: British... | reverse complement strand
GTCAATTGCCGTCGATTGGTACCGATGTATTCGGTAATTCATACCTTACGGTTTTCATTGCTCCTCAATATGTATTGGATGCTTTTAATGTAGAAGCTGGAGAAAATAAGACAGTAGGAGGTAAGAGTAATGTCGAAGTTTTCCTAAAATCTATTCCCATAGTTGCATGCGTTACATCACCAATCACTATTACTGTAGCGTCTACATATGTAAATGGAACATCTACTTATAAATACATAACGAGTGATACTAGTGGTAATGGTGGGTTGTTTGGATGTATTCATGCTGTCCGTGGATCTACCATTACTATATATGTAGTTGGTGAAAAAGTAGAACTTGAAACACATCCATTAAGGATAACCGAGTATAACGACCAAGGTCAAGCAGCAACACCACTTACCGGTGTAGTAAAAACAGATTTAACTGAAGGTCCTAATGAGGATGGAACATATTCTTTGACTTGGACAGTGCCGGATGACCCAACAATAGATAAATATCAATATCAATGTGAAACTCATGCACATATGCGTGGAACAATTAACGTTAGCGACAGTATCGATGTTATCGACCGTATCGATGTAGAAGAAGGCATGAATTTAATAGGTATGCATGTAACCGGAACCATTGGAGGAGAAAATATCTTGTCGATTCATAAATATGTTACAAGTACAAACACATACGTAGAAATTGCCAAATCTAATAATAATAAATATCAAATTGAGAAACAAAAAGGATATTGGGTGAAAACAAATTCAGCGAATCCGTTGATCGTAACAGACATATGATTTTTATATATGGAAGTTTATTGCACCTGTTTGTATTATATCCTATATCATATCTATTCGTTCAATTTGGAATAATTAATAAATAGTAGAAATGTATATTACAAAAATGCCAGAACCTTCCATTGACGATATAGTGAATCGTCTTGTAGAATTAGATGATTCTTTAAATGCCATAAAGTCAAGTAAGAAAAGTATTGACGAAGAAATAAAAAATTTAGAAGAAGAGCTAATAAACTTCAGTGAAGCAAATAAAGTTCCTATTGATTCTCTAACGAAAGGACAATATAATATGAAACCATCCACAGGTAGAAAATTAAAAATAAAGAAATAGATAAAATATGTAGTATGATTGTAATTATATATTTTTATGTTAATCGCTAATAAGTTTCAATTCACATCCGGTATCAAAGCCGTAAATTGTATCATCTATTTCCCATTTGTTTGCCTCCAACACGTCCAAATCAAAACAGTACTCAGCATCACTATCGTATAAATATTCATCATCCTCTTCTTCCTGTTCTTCTCTGTCTTCTCTGTCTTCTCTGTCTTCTCTGTCTTCTTCGTTATCATGCCAATAGATCATTTTTTTTATTTCTTTTAATTCGCTGTCTGAATATTTTTCTTGGTAACGAATTTCATGAAATTGATCACACCCATCCCATAGTTCTTGTCCCGAACAATTATATTCATTCAATACAATTGTTTCTTTTTTTAAAATTTCTTCTTTTTCGGTATCAGTTAATTCAATTTCAAAGGTTCCCCAACGAAATGTTGTAGTCAAAAGTAAAGTGACACGTTTACCTGAAGATAGTCTATTAACCCAATATTCTGTTTGATACGTAGATTTTTTGCTATCAGCATATATCTGGTATACATGGATATCTTCTAATTCGTTATTATTAATTGATGATGTTTTCTCATCATTATCAGTGTCATTAACGCTTATCGCAATGGTATCGTTATTATCGATTGCTACTTCATCACTATTAGTATCTGAAATAGTAGATACTGTAGAGTGAATAAATTCCATTATTTTTATATTTATCTTACGAGAAGTATAATTGAATTATATGGTATGATCTAATATGAATCATGTTCTTCGAATAATAGTTTATCTTCAATTTTAATATATACAATCATAGAATAAAAAGAGAGTCTAATTCTGGTATACTTCCTTCGTCAAATTTTCCAAAACAAATAACTTTCGATAATGTTCTTTCCTGTTTTTCTTTTATTGTATATTTTGTAGACAGCGTCTGTCTACGTAGAGTATAGGAGATATATACCATATGATTGTTTATGTTACATATGATGATATTCAAAAACCCTCCGGTAAAACTACTGATATAAAATTGAATATTGACTGTTTCATCTTGTTCTAGCATATTACTCATCGTTTGCAAAAGTCGTAACTTGGTATCTTTGTATTGTATATTTTTGATTGCCTTTGAGACTTTCACACTAGATTGAGAATACACTTCTAATTGTTTTTTTAAGAAAGGAACTATAATATCATTATTCACGTTTTTATCACGTAAGTGTATGTATTTTAATAAATAATGACACACACAATCAGTAAGTCTTCGTATAGGGGAAGTAAAGTGACAATATTCTGGTGCACCAACAAGATCGTGTGATTGTACAGAGGATAAGTATTCCGCTTTGATTCCGTTTACAATAATTTCATTTAATAACTCTGGTCCGGTTATATCATTATACACCGTATTTAACCATTCTTGTGCTGCGCACACTCTATATAATCCGTCGCCATTGAAATGTATTTTCAAGTATTCTCCTACAAATGAATTTGCAAAGATGGCGAATTCTGCTATCATTTGTTTCATTTTTTTTTCTCCCAACGTATCCTTATATAATATGGGCGGATTGTCATCGGTGTATTTTGGGTAGGAAGTAGTAATATCATTTAACCGTACTCCCTTGGTTTTTTCGCTTCGTAGTTGAGTGAGTGCTTCGCTAATTTTCACACCGGTAACAATAGTATCGTGTCCTGATTCAAATAATTCGCTTGCGTTATGATAGCTTAACGAATGTTCTGATGCTACCGTTACCTTTGTGAATAGCAATTTGATTGTATTGCATGGTTGATAGGTTTCGGTATTAATTTCTGATAAAATAGTAATAGCTAATTTTATGTTTCCCTCCTTATTGACCATTAAACTTGCTTGTTCCATTATACTTTCAGGTATCATATGTATTGGTTTATGGTTGGATGGGTATCTTGTAACTATTCTATTTTCAATGTCTTTCCACATAGTTGAACAAGGGTTAATGAATTCTGTTGGATCCGCAATATGTATTGCAAGAAATAGTTTATCATTTTTTTCATATATACTAAATGCATCATCCGCGTCTTCACATCCTAGTGGATCAATGCTGTACGTATCATAAGACGTCATATCAATTCGTTCATTCACCTGATAAGAATGTGGAAGTATATTTTCTTGCAATAGTATCTTATCATGGTCGCTGTTTCTTTTCATTCCGTAAAGAGGTTCAATCAATTCATTGTATTTACAATTAAAATAACTATTCATCTTTGACAAAAGTATTTACAATATTTAGATTCTATATAGATTCTAATACTTTTCGTCTTTATATAAGATTCATTAGTGATAAAATAATATAGAAATATTTCTTAATGGATAATTAAGAGAACCTTGTCGTAGAGAATAATAAAACTATGTCGAATAATACAAAAGAACAAATTGAGAATGTATCACGTCCATCATGGGATCAATACTTTACTGAAATTGCAAAGGTTACTTCAACCCGAAGTCCTTGTAAGCGTTTACATGTGGGTTGTGTATTAGTGAAAGACAATCGAATTGTAAGTCAAGGTTATAATGGATATCTTCCTGGAAGTGTGCATATGAGTGTGGTGCGTGACAATCATGAGCAAGCCATAGTACATGCGGAGCAAAATGCGATATGTGATTGTGCGAAACGTGGAGTATCCTGTGAAGGGTGTACAGCATACATTACCCATTTTCCATGTTTAGTGTGTTGTCGTCTACTTATTGCTTCAGGAGTGAAGACAATAAAATATATTGAAGATTATAATAATGATGGTTTAGTATATCATTTTGTAGAACAGACGGATGTAGAATTAATAAAATTATAAAAATACAAATAAAATAAATAGCAGAAATCTATTATTTATTTTATTTCGTGAAAAGTAATGATAATAATAATAATAATAATAATAATAATAATACTATACTTCGATTACTTCAATGATGCAGCACACATAGAGTATAATAGGCGATGAGTAAAGTACGAAAGAATGATACCTGGAAGAGAGTACATTAGAGCGTGGACGTAACGGTCATCTTTCTTGGTGGATGTAATGAACATGTATGCTGCAAGTAAAATGAAATAAGCAACGAGAATGAACTCAATTACCATAAGATAATAAAAATAGTCACAGTATGAAGCTCCTAAAGGGGACAACATATCTTTAAAAAAAGAATCGATCATCATGATGGAAATTAAATAACAAAAGCTTTATAATATAATGAATTATTATTATATGTTATAATCGTAGATAGAAAGAACAAATAATAATAACGAATTTTAAAATGAATTCGCAAATTATACGAAAAAATGCGACAACAATATCAATCGTGTTGTTTGCCGTGATCTATATTGTGTTGTCAACCTACAAGCCTGGGTTTATCTTTTCTAAAGATGGAAACATAAGAGAATTTGGTGTAGGTCAATCAAATAAGACAATTCTTCCACTGTGGTTGGTAAGTTTACTTTTAGGAATATTGTCTTATTTTGTTATTATGGTGACATCCACTAGTATAATGCTTGTTTAAGAAATAGACATAAGACATCAAATATAAGACATGAAACATAGCATTGATAAAATTTTTAATCATATGTTTTGTATACCATTTCTGTCTTTGAATTATCATTTTTCTGTTTGGCAATTTCCTTTTCTTTCGCCATGTAATCGTCATGGCGTTTCTTCATTTCCGCTGCCGACAATTGGCATCCGGCGTTGACAATATTATTATAACTGTACGAGGTGACAAGACCACCTGTTAGAGCATACCAGATAAATTCGGCTACTTCATTTTTCATTTTAATAAATTGTTTTAGTTTGTTATAAGATATCCCGTCTACACCTCCGGCAGATGACTTTATGAGATTGACACTAGTCATACTATTCCATTGATCCGCCAAATTTTCTAAAGTCAGTGAATTGATAAGTACTGATTTGTCCTCGTATATATGATCTATTGCTTGTACAAATCCCGCCTTATCTTTATTTTGTATATTTACTGCTTTTCTGTCTGTAAGGATATCTTCAAAATACGAATTGATGCCGCTTAAATAACATACAGCATATCCAAAAGTATTTGAAAATGGAGACAACCAGCTTGGAAATACTTTTAGTATTCCAATAACAGATCCAAATATTACAACCCATGGTAATACCGTGGAATAAATAGCAGTAACGAATTGTTGGGTTCCGCAAATACTAGTGGTCATGGATAGATTTACAAAGAATTGAGAAACAATAACAGCTAGCGCATAAACAATCGTAAGTACTATATTTGTTGTAAACCCAAATAAATTTCTTGTTGCTTGGTTAGGATTAGGTGGTTTTATGTAGTATTTGGCAATGAAATATCCTAAAGTGAGAACAAGAAAAATAATTAATGATGTTGTTGGGGAGGTTCCTGCCATGTTTAAGGCAAATCAATAGAGTATGTCTATATCTATATTCCGTATATATATAGCAAATAGTTTAAGTAAGTAAAAAATGACAGAAAAATTCTGAATAACTATATTATATAAGGAATGTGAATTCGATGGAAACAACTAATCGTGTTTTAGGTGGAATACCACGTTTAATAGAACCAGGCACAAAATACTTTATAAATGCATCTCTCGACCATTGTCGTGAATTCAAAGTTAGGCATTATAATCTACTTTACAATATTGGTATGTTACTTGGATTAGTATTTACTGTAGGTACGGTATTGTATATCAAATATAAAACAAAAAACGATAAAATATACCAAGAGCAGCTTCGAATTGAGAAAGAGGAATACATAAAGAACAGAGTCAACTTTGCACATAATTTACAGAGACTTAACATAGATCAAAAAAATAAAGGTAACTTTCATTCTCAGCAATTAATTACTGCTTTACCTCTACCATTTCAAGAATCTCCTATGCAATCCTATATGAGACAGTGTGATAATGATTTAAATAATATAAGTGCAAATATAAATAGTAATAAACGATTTTTGTAATCTGTAATATTGTGAACTTAATTGTAAATAGGAATGTTCCAATTTAAATTACTAGGGTAAAAATAGTAATTTAAATAATAATTAATAATATTAAGGAAAGAATAAATATATATAGATCCTGATCCTATTCTTAACATGGAACTTGATTATCAAGATAATGATAATAATGATAATAATAATGTAAATAAATACGATGATTCATATATGAATAGCGATTATGACAATATGAAGACAAATGAAATACATATAAAAGACAGTATTATTTCCACATGGAATAATGGTCTATATAATGAAATATATGGTGGCGACCTCGAAGGGTCCGACGATAGTGGTATTGAGAATGATGAAAATGACGAGAATGAAAAAAGGAAGGAGAAAAAATCGAAAAAAATGATTAATGATAAGAAAATGCAAATGAAGAGTTTACATGCTGTATTAAAAGTACAAAAAGAAATAAACAAGGCAAAGACAGATGCAACCAAATCTGCAAAAATAACTCTAGGAAAGAACAGTAACAAAAAATCGTTCAAAGAACTATATAATGATGCATATGCGAAAGTGAAATGCAAAACATGTTCACAAAAGTACAAAGATCATAATCTAAAAATTTCAATTGAGACAAAGGACAATAAGCAATATAGAAACTACACTTTTGGATTAGATAAATGTGAAGAAGCGGTGATACTCCTTACGACTACATTGCCACGTGAAATAATGAATTTACAAAATAAAGTAATCAATATTAAAGAAGACATTGTTAAATTAAAATGTAACCATTTATTTGGGTACACGAAAGATGATGACACGGTTGATATGTTACGACCTTGTATTGAAGAATGTGAGCTTTATATGAATAACCTCATAAAATCAAGAAACTCGTATAAGGAAATAGTGGGAAGTTCGGGAGATATTCCAGTAAATATTATGAAACGTATACGAGAAAATATAGAAAAAGACGACAATACAAATGAAAAGGAGCAACCTGTAAGGGGTGACGAAAAGGAAAAGGAAAAGGAAAATGAAAAGAATAAGTTTATCGACATTATTGAACTGGAGAAAAAGAAGGTTAAATTTTTAAACGACCTCAAATCGGAAACTAATTTGGAAAATAAGATAAGAACGAATATAGCGATAATGGATATAGAAAAAGAAATACGCCAGAAACGTTATGCTTATACGAAAATGAGAAAATATAGGAAAAAGTATAAGGCTCCAGTGAAACACGTTGGTGTGCTCGACCAATCAAATATTTCTGAAGCTATGTACACAAATAAATCATTACGAAGTACAGACGAAGTAGATGATGACGTAGGTGATACTGAGGATGATAATGATAATGATAATGATGATGATGAGTATGATGATGATACCGATGATGACGATAACAATGGACATATAGGAAGGAAGTTTCGTAATATGCGATCGCTTGTACAGAAGGACTTTACTCAGAAAGAATTAGAGGTATCTCTAGATGCTCCCGTAAAATCAAGATGTTTGGTTTCAGATTCGTACACAAATAAGGGAATAGGTTACACAATGACGATTATAGTCCCGTTCCGTGCAAAAGATAAATATGATGAAAGAGCCGAACATTTAAAAAAATTCAAAACTAGTATGAAATCGTTTCTAAGAAAGGTACAAAATGAATTTATAAAGAAAGGAGTAGTAGCAGAGATAGAAGTTGTTATTGTAGAACAATCAAAAGATAAACAAAAATTCAACAGAGGAGCTTTACTGAATGCAGGATATTTGTTGCATCCAGATAGTACGGTTTATGTATTCCATGACGTAGATTTAATACCCAAAGACAACATGGTAGATGTGTACGCCACTGTATATGATGTAAGTAGTATAGTACATTTTGCGGGTGGTTGGAGTAAATACAATTCTGATAAAAAATACATTGGTGGTGTAACATTAATAGGAAACCAAGTATTTCGAGATATAAATGGGTTTCCAAATGATTATCAAGGTTGGGGAGGTGAAGACGACGAAATTGCACGAAGATTAAATACTATAGACAAGGGGGATTTTCTGGAGAAAGTGTCAATAGACGGATATATTGATTTGGAAAAGATAAAGACAGCCACAGGTAAAAGAGAATTATTAAATAAAAACCCAGAAATGGACAATTTGGAAAAGTACGAACTACGTGATCAGCATAAAACGACGTGGGAGAGTAATGGTATTTCTTTGGGTAATGCTGATAATGAGGAATTATTCGATGTGAAGAAAACCAAAGAAACGTCCAAAGAATATTACGTGTTATATGAAACCACCGTGCAAATAAATTTATCAAATATATTGCAAAATAAATTTAAAAATGATACTCTTCCTCCCAGCAGTTATAATAATGTGGACAACTGTTCTAAGCAAATATTACCGTACTTAACGAACGAAAAGGATTTCGAATTAATATTGAAAAATCTGAAAATAGAAACATTGTATAATAAATCAGAGTCACCTCCATTACAAAAAGATGAGAGGAAGTTATCTCAAGTATACGAAAGTAATTCTTCCTATACGGAGGAGGATATATTGCGTACCTTCCGATATATGTTCAGAAAGATTCGATTGGGAGTATTTATAGTAATTGCTGACAATCAATTGCAATATTTTATTCCTTTTCAGAATATTTATTACGAAAATGACTGGAATGAGAAAAAATTTAAGTATAAGATAGGAGGTAAGAATGAATTCACGAAAGATATAGAAACATATAGAACCAATAGAAATATAAGGGACATGGAAACGGACTTTAAGAAATGGAGTGCAAACGATTGTATACTAGGAACATGGAAGACCGACTACAACAAAATGAATACGAAGAGTGATGAATCTTTTGAAGTAGGAGATCAAGGATGGAATGAGATGAGAGAATTAATATCGGAGACATGTGCGAAAGGAGTCCGAAATTGTGTACTATTTTACAATAGACGAGATTTCCCAGTAATCACGACAGATAGGACTGAACCTTATAAAACAATATACGGGAAAGACAAAGACCTCGGCAGTGAGTATCCTAAGGATAAACCATTTGTGCCAATAATCGGATATTGTAATTATAAAGGATACGAGGATATTCTTGTACCGAATTATGCTGATTGGAGATTAGTGAATCCAGGAAGATATTATCCGAGTAGTTGTAGTGGTGAAGTCTCCACAAATTATAGTACGAAACCTTGGGATGACAAGATAAATGAGGTAATTTTTCGAGGAAGTGCAACAGGATGTGGAATAAATGCACAAACGAATAAGAGAATAGCTGTTGCAGAATTAGCACAAGATAACGATGTGTTAAATGTCAAACTTACCGGTTTAAACAATCGTGATAAGATATATGGTAGAGAAGGAGAAGAAGTACTTATAGGAAGATACGAGGGAAAAATAAAAAATACTAGTTCAGAAGATAGGATGTCGCCACTTGGTCAATCTGGATATAAGTATGTATTGCATATAGACGGACATGTAGCAGCATACAGATTGGGAAGAGAGTTGGATTATAATTCGTGTATTTTGAAGATGAATGGTTACGAAGACTATAACCTGTGGTTCAGTGATAAATTGGTACCGTATGACGAGGAGGAAAAGAACGAAGATGAAGCAGTCGTTGTTAATGTTAAATTGGATGGTATGATGTCACAAATAGAATCAATTATGAATAAAGATGAAATATCAAAGAAAATAGCGAAAAACGCGAAGGATTTATACAATAGAATAATGACGAGAGAGAATATGATAGAATATATGAAAATGAAATTGAACATGATAAGTAGCCAATTTTAAAGATAGATTTCAAATTACATAACAATGCGTAGAAAAAGGGAAAGTTCATTATATTTATAAAATATCATGAACCGATAAGAATTTAGAATTTATTATATTGATCGAAACATGGAAACGTTTTTATTTATTTTTGTATTTAGCGTGGTTCTCTTTTTGTATTTGCACATATACTTTCATTTAAAGGTGAGCGACGATCTTGAAGTATTTGAAGTGGAGCAGCCGTCGAAAGATAATCTAGAGGAAATATGCGATTTAAGACAACCGGTAATATTTAAGATGGAAAATATAGATTACATGTTGAGAACTTGTAATGTAGCAGAAGTGAGAAAAAATTATGGGGCGTTTGACGTAAAAATCCGCGATATATATGAAAAAGATGATACTGTGGAAAAGTATTTGCCGTTGACGTTGAATACGGCTACCGAGGTATTCAGAAAGGATGATAAAGAAAAGTATTTAAGTAGCAATAATTACGATTTTTTGGAAGAAACATCTTTAGTAAAAGAGTATCAACAACATGATCAAATTCTTCGCCCATTATCAGTGTGTTCATGTTATTACGATTATATGTTCGGTGCAAAGAACGTTCATACAATACTATCATATGAAGTAAATTATAGAAATTACTTTTTAGTCACGAGTGGTAGTATACGAATTAAACTATTGCCACCCAAGTTTACAAAGTATTTGAATGACCGTGTTGATTACGATAATTTCGAATTTGTGTCTCCAGTGAATCCGTGGGAGGTACAAGAAGAACATAAGAATGAGGTAGAGAAAACGAAGATGCTGGATGTGACTTTAGTAGAAGGACAAGTGATACATATTCCTGCCTACTGGTGGTACAGTATAAAATATAACAGTGCAGATACCTCGGTATGCAGTTTTAAGTACAAGACCTATATGAATCATGTCGCAATATTAAACCATAGTTGTATGAGAATGTTACAATCTCAGAATGTGAAGCGAGACATAGTTACCAAAGTGGAAAGTGATGCAAAAAAGGAAAACGGTAATGAACTGGAAGGTTCAGATACTATAGAAAAAATTGATTAGGTAAATCTCGAATACAGTATAATGTGTAATATTTGTCATACATTATAAAATGGAATAAGAAAAATAAGAAATGAAATCCTATAAATTTGTCTCCCACGATAGAGAATACCATGGATGGGATATTTATGATTCTGTCACTTTGATGGAAGAGAATATACATCAAAATAGTCTATGGAATGAATTTGATCCAATAAAGCATAAATTATTCACGGGGGATGTATATGAGTACAATCAGTCGACTGTGAACGTATTACATTCTTCTGTCAGGAGCATGCCAATAATGCCTGGTGTGTTGGAATTAAATACGACGCAGATATATGGTAAACAAAAGGATAAATATCTCTATAAATGTGTACCTGATGACAAGCGTTTGCCGTCCTTTCTAATACCCTACAACAAACGTATAGAATTTGTCAAGAAGACATCAAATAAGTATATCGTATTTAAGCATAATCATTGGACCGATAAGCATCCACAAGGTACGATCGTAAATGTATTAGGTGATGTGGAGAATTTGGAATGCTTTTATGAGTACCAATTGTATTGCAAATCCTTGTATGCATCGATTCAACAGTTTACGAAAAAGACCATGAAAATGCTGAAAGAATCGACTGAGAGAGAATACATACAGAGAATGATAAAAAAGTATGATTTACTTGATCGAACCGAGGAATATATTTTTACGATAGATTCTGCTCAAACAACCGACTATGATGATGCCATGAGTGTAATAATGTTGAATGAAGTCAATCAGTCCTATAAAGTTAGCATATACATAGCAAATGTATCTATGTGGATGGAAGAGTTGTCTTTATGGGATTCGTTCTCTGAGCGAGTAGCCACAATATACTTACCGGATAGAAAGCGTCCGATGTTACCGACAATATTGAGTGAGTGTATGTGTAGTTTAAGTGAAGGAACAGTACGCTTGGCTCTATGTTTGGATTTGACTATTATGAACAATGAAATATTGTCATATGATTTCAATAATACCTACGTAAATGTAAAAAAGAATTATAGTTATGGATCCGATAAATTGGAAGGTAGTAATGAATATAAATTATTATTATCGGTAATGCGAAGTCTATCTCGTAATCCAGAATATAGTTATACAACAGAGATAAAAAATAGTTATGATTTGGTAGCATACTCTATGATATTTATGAATTATTATGCTGCATGTGAAATGATAAAATATAAAAATGGAATATATCGATCAGTAACAATAAATAGAAATGTAGTAATACCAGATCATTTGCCATCAAGCATTACTGGATTTCTTACACATTGGCATAGTTCAAGTGGTCAATACCAGATATACGATGATAAAGGTAAACATGACTTTTTAAAATTGGACAATTACGTTCATATAACGTCGCCGATAAGGAGGCTAATAGATTTACTGAATATATCAGTATTGCAAAATAATTTAAATATACCAGGCAAGCCTACCAGTGTAGAGTACAACGAGTTTTTGAATAAATGGATATCTAGGATGGACTATATAAATACAACAGTACGTTCAATAAGGAAAATACAAAACGATAGTAATTTACTGAAGCATTGTTTAGTAGAAGATAAACATGAAACTAACACCGTATATGATGGATATATTTTCGATAAAATAAAGCGTAACGATGGGTTATATCAGTATGTAGTGTATTTATCGACAATAAATATGGTATCGCGTATAACAATTCGTCAAGATTTTGAGGAATATTGCATGCAAAAATTTAACATATTGATATTCAACGATGAGAGTTCGCTGAAGAAGAAGATACGGTTAGCACATATAGAAATATCATAGGAAAATGAAGAATACCGATGGATGATTTATAAGTATAACAAAATATAAAATAAATAAAACTACCCAAATATTAAATAGAATATTAGTTTCCTAGTTTCCTAGTGTGTATCTCTACATTTTTATTGTCTTGACGAAATAAACATAAATTATTATTTTATATAGTTATATGGTAAAAGCGACTGGTAACACCGATCGCCTCCGTGGTGTGTCTCTGTAATCCAGACATCATTACATCGTCGTAGTTCTCAATTGTTATTTACTTATATTTGAACGTAAATCCTTTAGAACTCGATTGAATACCGTTTAATACCGAATATGTATCAATCTTTTCTTTATTATATTCCTTTTTTAAGTATTCTCTTGCGTGTAGTTGGTAATTAAAAGTTCCTATGAATATTCCATCTTTGTTATGTACGTCAAATGGTCTATTTTTACCTCTTTGATCTAATAGTTTTTCTTTTGCTCCTGGCTGTGCGTGTCTTAGTTTTGCTGCTTCACTTATTTTTTCTATTTCTCCTGGTCTAGCATAGCGTTCTTTCTGTATCTCACTTGATTTTTCTTTTGCACCAGATTTTTCAAATCGTAATTTCTGTGCTTCATTTGATTTTTCTCTTTGTCCTGGTCGTTCAAATTGTTTAATAGATGTATTACGTGCTCTTTCTCTTGCTCGCATACCCGCATCTGTATTTATATCATAATGTTTATTCATTTTTTCGCCGTGTTCTTTTCGCCATTCTATTGGATTTTCTATGCGTTGTTTATTCATCTTTGCTACTTGTGAAGCCATTTTGTCTGGGTTTTTGTTAAAATAATTAGTCTGTGCTTGACTCGCACGCTGTTTATCTTTTTCTGTACGAACATAACCATTAGTTCCTTCTCCACCATAAGTCATATTATATCCATATCCATTAACATAATACGAATTATAAAAGTGAATATATGATGTTTCTTTTTCACATAATTCTTCCACATTATCTGCGGTATCTATTACTATGAGTTCAAAAGTTTCTATCATATCATATTTTCTTAATGCCTTATATAAACATTTTGTATCTCCGTTATTAGCACTACATTTATGTGTTTGTTTTCGTTTTTCTACCGATGTTGTTAAACCAATATATTTTTTTCCATTAGGAAATGGTATTTTGTAAATATAACCATATGTCATAGTTTTATTGTATAAAATTTGGTTCATTCATTTGTTATATTATAATGTAACGAATAGAATAATACTAATTTCAATTTTACAAAGAAGCCTCCCCGTCTGAAGAGTTGGTATTAAGTTCAACACATTAATATCAATTTCTGGATCATATCTTCGTATCTGACGTGATAAATCTATGTTCGAAATATTTGTTTAATCCGAGTTTACGCAATAATTCGCGCATCTTATCATAGTTAAGTTGAGACATATCCGTAATTCGTTCTTTTTTGATCCTAGATTTGATAAGTGAATAATATATAATATAGTATAGTATAGTATAGTATAGTATAGTATAGTATAGTATAGTATAGTATAGTATAGTATATAGTATGTTGAAAGAAGCAATAGTATTTGCCTTGGT
>Ga0233426_10002787_pt1 | contig 14293 bp, 14 predicted proteins | sample SI_118_April2016_6_FD_179875 | JGI IMG/M metagenome (GOLD analysis project Ga0233426, IMG submission 179875) | Seawater microbial communities from Saanich Inlet, British Columbia, Canada - SI_118_April2016_10_MG | ecosystem: Environmental > Aquatic > Marine > Inlet | place: Canada: British... | reverse complement strand
CATATCAAAGAAATAATCTTCTACTACTTTGAAAATATCATCTTGTTCAACAAAAGACATTTCACAATCAATTTGATAAAATTCACACGCATGTCTATCTGCTCTAGGATCTTCATCTCTAAAACATGGTGCAATTTGGAAATATTTATCAATCCCACCAACCATTAATAATTGTTTATATTGTTGTGGTGCTTGAGGTAAAGCATAAAATTTACCTGGGTGTAATCTAGATGGTATAACAAAATCTCTTGCTCCTTCTGGAGAAGATACTGAGAATAATGGAGTTTGTACATCTAAGAAATCTCTTTGTGTAAACCAATTTCTAGTATGATTTAAAAATTTTGATCTAAATTTAACATTATCTAATGCTTTTTTTCTTCTTAGATCAATATATCTATGTTTATATCTGATTTCTTCATTTGCTAATTCTCCATGATCATCTATATCAAATGGTGGAGTTTTTGATTTAGAAAGTAATTCAACTTTTGATGTAATTATTTCAATTTCTCCAGTTACCATATTAGGGTTTGCTTGACCTTCTGGTCTAGATCTAACGGTTCCTGTAATTTGAATAACATATTCACTTCTAAAAGTATTTGCTAATTCATGAGCCTCTTTGTTATCTTCTGGATCAAAAACTACTTGAGTTAATCCGTATCTATCACGCATATCAATAAATATAATACCTCCATGATCTCTTCTATTTGAAACCCAAGCTGAAAGAGTTACCTCTTCTCCAATGTTTGCACTTGATAGTTCATTACATGTATGTGTTCTTAACATAACAATATATTTTAAATAATAATAATTAAAAAAGCACAAAAATATTTCTCATATATAGAGGAGTATTTTTGTACTTTCGGTTCAAAATTTATTTTGAAAGGTGCCACCTAAAGTGTTTCTTTATTTTATTTTATTTTCGAAGTATTCCGACTTCGCGAGGTTCTAATAAGATAATATCCGTTCTTCCCCGAAGCTTACAGTTGTTTGCTGTTCAATTGCTTTGAAATGATTATATTTATATATGAAAAAAATCAAGTCTATTTATAGCTTTAAATATAATATTTTACATTTATATAATTTTATTTTTTATATATTAATAAAAACTAATACTTTTTTTCATCTTTTTTTTGACTCAGTAAAAAAAATAGAGTATCGTATATATGTAACACAAAAAATAACTCCAAAATAGAGTTATTAAAAACAAAAACAAAATTACTTATTAATATTTAGTGAATATGCCTGCTATCTTTTATGAAATTTTCAATAAACAAATTATCTTAAATGCTAAAACTATTATTGAATTAGAAAAAGCATTACATAAATTATTCGAACAACTACAAGAAGATCAAGATGATGATAATCTAAAAGTTTTAAGAAATAGACTTGAAAGTCTCCTTGAAGATAAATCAAGACACGCAAATAAAAAAGCAAGAAAAGCATTAAAACCTCTTTATGCTATTTTAGAAGAAATCGAAGAATATCTAGAACATTCTGATGAAAAAAGAAAAGAAAAATTAGTACTAGTAGATGTTGTGAAAAAAGTAGAAGAAAGATATAAGGCATGTAAAAATATTACAGCTGATAAAAGAGAAAAATATACAGAAGCTTGTATAAAAAAATCTACTATCAATTATGAAAAAGAATTAATCAAACTTCAAGTAGAATTATTAAAACTTCAAAAACATATCAAAGAAAATAATGAAAAAGTATTAATTATTTTCGAAGGAAGAGATGCTGCCGGAAAAGGTGGAACTATTAAAAGATTTAAAGAATACTTAAATCCAAGAGGTTCAAGAATTGTAGCTTTAGAAAAACCAAACGATGTTGAAAAAACACAATGGTATTTCCAAAGATATATCAACCATCTACCTGCTGGTGGTGAAATGACTTTCTTTGATAGATCTTGGTATAATAGAGGTGGTGTTGAACCAGTTATGGGTTTTGTTAACAGAGAAAATTATAACAAATTCTTAACAGATGTGCCAAATTTTGAAAAAATGCTAATAGATTCTGGGATGAAAATTATTAAATTTTATTTCTCAGTATGTAAAGATGAACAAGCAAAAAGATTTGATTCAAGAGTTACAAATCCTCTAAAACAATTTAAACTTTCTCCTATTGACCAATTTTCTCAACAATTATGGGGGAAATATACTCTAGCTGAATATCATAATTTTAAAAATACTCATTCAGAACATGCCCCTTGGACTATTGTTAATTCTGACAATAAGAAAAAAGCAAGAATTAATGCAATCAAACATGTATTAAATCAATTTGACTATGCTGATAAAATAGATTCTAAAGAATTAAAAGTTGATGATAAAATTGTTTCAACTGGTAAAGACAAATATAAAGCACTAGAAAAAGAAATAGATGTAAATCAAGATCTATTCTCACATTAAGAAATAAAAAAACTACAATTATTGTAGTTTTTTTATTTCTTAATTATTTAAATACTAGAAGTTAAATACATCTACTACTTTTCAGTTTACAAGAACATTATCATCTTCAGATAAAATAATTGGTTTATGATAATCATCATTTGATTCAGGAAGAAGATAGAGAGCATTTCCCTCTTGTTTATATTTCTTTATTGTTGCAGAATTATTCACAACGAATAAAAATGCATCACTATTATTTAATGAAGTTGCATCTTTTTTAATAAGAATATAACTTCCATTTTCTATATTTTTACCATTTACTTCATATTTATTCATAGATGTTCCTTCTACTTTTAATACAAAATAATTTTTTTCATCTCATGAAATAATATTTTTTGAAATTGGAAGTACTCCATAATCATTTTCTTCTGCATTTGCTAGAGGTGTCCCTGCATTAGCGTATCCAAGAATTGGAATATTTAGAGTTGTTTGAAAACCGATAGAATTTCATAATTTTATAGATCTAAATCAGTAACCTCTTGTTATAAAACCTTTTTTTTCTAAAGCTTCTAAATATTGAGTCACTCATCTCTTCGATTTTTGTCTTAAAATTTCTTTCAATTCTTCAATTGTAGGAGATTTACCATATTTTGAAATAAATTCAGTGATTGAATCTAGAACATTTTGTTGTTTTTCCGTAAGCATAATCATATAGTTATTATATACTGTATATAGTAAGTATATATATTTTTATAATTAGTCAAATTATTTATTTAAATTTTTGATTTTTGTATTTTTTATTGTACTATATGCCATATATAAATATGTTTTAGTTATAAAAAAGGTGGGCAATATGGATAAAGCTGAAAATATAGGGGAAACTGAAAGAAGATCAAATAATATACAAACAAATGATATCGATTATGATAAACCTTTGGACCAACGTAAATTATCTGATCAAGAAATAAAAGAAGAGCAAGTTAGATTAGAGAGCATTAAAGCAATTAATCTAGAAATCAGTATTCATAAAGAAAAGATTTTAGAACTTACTTGAGAACTAAAAATACTCATTAAATATACCGCATCAGAAATAATTCAGCATATACAAGATGATGTAAAAGAAAAATGTGAAAATTGTTTCCAAATGAATGCTGAGAAAATAGAAAAAGAAAAAGAATTAACAGCTGTTAAAAATAAAGTAATTATTCTAGAAGCAAAAAATCTTGAACTTGCAGAAGCAGCAAATGTTGATAAGCTCACAGGTTTAAAAAATAGAAGAGCCTTTGAAGAAGATTTAGAAAAATATATTCAAGAAAATGATACATTTTCAGTAGCAATAATAGATCTTGATTTTTTTAAAAAAATTAATGATACTTATTGACATTTAATTTGAGATCAGGTTTTGAAATTTGTATCATCTAAATTAAAATTTTTATGATCTGCATATAGATGGTGAGGAGAAGAATTTTTAGTACTTCATAAATGAAGTGAAAAAGATTTGATTCAAAAAATTGATATGATACGTGATAGAATTGCTAATCATAAATTATTTTTACGTAATTCTAAAAATAATAAAACAATTCCTGATAAACATTTTTGTGTAAGTTTTACCGCTTGAGTTATGGCTTTCCCAAAAGCAATGAATGATAGACATTTTTTAGATACCGTAGATTCAGTTATGTATTATGCAAAAAATAAATTGTGAAGAAATATTGTTATATGACATCAAAGCGTCAAAAATAAATTACCTCAACCTTGAGAAAGTAATTTTGTAAATAATAATGTTCAATTAAAACTTTTAGCAAATTGAAATAATGAAAACACTTCTCAAGATAGCTCAAAAATTTCAAAATAATAATAAAAATCTCTACATAGTTGGAGGTTTTTGTCGTGATAGAATATTAAACATTCATAATTCAGAAACTGATATAGATTTCACAACTGATGCTTTGCCTGAGGAAGTTCAAAAAATAACAAAATGTATCTGACATATTTGAAAAAAATACTGAACTCAACTTATTTTAGATGAATGAGAAACATACGAGATAACTACCTTTCGTAGTGATATAGGAATCCTAGACAATAGGAAACCTGTTGAAGTAAATTTTACAACTGATATAAATTTAGATGCAAAAAGAAGAGATTTCACTTGTAATGCAATTTATTTTAATCCTATTTCAGAAGATTTTATTGATCCTGAAAAATGAATATTAGATTTAGAAAATAAAATAATACGATTTATCTGAAATCCTGAGGATAGAATTAGAGAAGATGCTTTAAGAATATTAAGATTTATAAGATTTAAAAATAAATACTCTCTCTCTCCTGCTGAAAGTAATTATTTTAAAATTATTAGAAATAATATCTGATTATTAAAAAATATTTCAAAAGAAAGAATCAAGGATGAGTTAGATAAAATACTACTGTGAATAAATAATATTCAAGCATTAAAAGATTTAAAAGAAATATGATTTTTTACAGTATTTTTAGAAGAATTAGAAAAACAGTCTGAAACACCTGGAAATTCTCATCATTTAGAATGAGATGTCTGGACTCATACCCTCATGACTATAGAATATTTGAATACTATGAAATTATCTGAAAATAAAACTGAGAAACTAGATTTATATTGGACTATGTTATTACATGATTATACAAAACCTTTGTGTTATTCTCTAGATCAAAAATGAGAATGACATTATTACTGACATGAAAAAAGTGGTGCTGAATTATTTAAATCTCAAGTATCTAAACAACTTCCTTTTTCTAAAAAATCCATCCATAAAATTGCTTGGATTATAGAAAATCATCTCAGAATATTCAAAATATTTGAAATGAAGAAACTTAAATCAAGGCAATTAATGATGCATAAATACTGGAAAGATCTTATGATTATTTGAGAAGCTGATCATATGTGAAGACTCCCTAGTAATTATAACTTAATAGAAAAGTTACATATTTTTTATAAGAAATTTTTAATAATTTTGCAAGACAAAGTATTTTATACAGGAGAGGATATTATGAAAGAATTTCCAGATCTAGAGTGACTTGCTATATGAAATAAATTGAAAGAAATAAATAATAAAATATTAATTCAAGATATTAGAAATAGATAAAAAAAGAAGATTATTTTATAATCTTCTTTTTAAATTTATTTTTTATATGAAATGGTCAGAATCTCTTTGGTTTTTCTTCATTAAGTATTTGCTTAATATGTAAAGAAATATCATTCATCTTGTGTTTTAATATTCTTTTTCTATGAATATTCTTGAACATATAAATTAAACCTTTTCTCAGTTTAATAACATGTCTGACTTTCTTCCCTGGTACAATAAGTAATACTCACATAATTAATATAAATACTCCTATAAATAATGATCCTGGAAAAATCGGCAATATAATTGGTATCAATGAAAATAAAATCAATAATACAGCAAAAAATAATCTAATATACATATGTACATTAAAATATTCTCTGATATTTTTATAAATTTTATATTCCATACATAATAATAGTTATTATTTGAACGAATTACTCTTTTATATTATTGTATCTATTTTCTCTAAATTAAAAGAAAAAGATATTATTTAAAAAATAAAGCTCTGGACAATAGTTATTTTTATTTTTTATAGACTTTTTTTTGCATCTATTAGAAAAGTATATTACAATTATTATATATTTAGTTAATAAGTTAAGCCGATGAGCAAAAAACCTAAAAAATTTCTGAAAAGAATGAATAAAAGAATTCAAAACCCTAAATATGGACATTTTCATATTAGAAAATCTTTAGTAATTGGATTATTATCTAGTTGTGCTATATTATTAAGTAGTACAGTAAATAATAGTTATGCAGATAATAATACCAGCTTACTATTAAAAAATCATTTTCAAAAAGCTACAGAGGTAGTAGAAAATAATGATAAAATGATGAACGATGTTTTAAACTCTATTGAAGCTATTCAAACATTAGAAAATAAATATATTGAGATTATTGAATCTGATTTAAAAGATAATTTAGGGAAATTATCAAAAGGTGAAATTGCAGCAAAATTATCTATTGTAAGTCAAAAAATTAAAGCTTTCTCTTATGATGAAATTATTTCTGATGATAACAAGAAAGAAGAATTTGCTCAACTATCAGCATTAAAACATGTTTTATACTCAATGTATGATCATAATCATTATTCAAAAAATGTAGATTTAAACTCTCTATTAGGTGAATAATTACTAAAAACTATAAATATTAATTTATAGTTTTTTTAATAAAAAAATTTGAGTTTTATGATAAGCAATTATAATATTCTTAATTAATATTAATAAATATAAAATGGCTAAAAAACAAAAAGACATGAGCTGGCTTTTAGATGATGAAGACACAAATACTCTTGAAGTTGTTGACTCCAATGGGAATCCATTAGTTGCTTGAGATTCAGTCGCAGCGATTAAAGATATCAAAGTAAAATGATCAAACGACATAAAAAGATGAGATAAATTTAGAAATATCAGATTAACTGACGATGCTGAATTAATCGAATCTGGAAAAATGGTTTTAAGAACTGAATTTTTCAAAAAAATATAAAAAATAAGTATTACTGATAATGTAATACTTATTTTTTTATATACTTCTTTTTAGATTTCACTAGAAATTACTTTAGTCTTTTTTAATAAACATATTTATATAAAAATTCTTTATGTTTATTTTCTCTTTCGAATTTTATGATATTCCATTCTTGAATATCTCTTGAATGAGTAGATATATATTTATCTATAAAAGTAATTAAATTAATTTCCATAGATGTTAAATATTTAATTTCTTCTTCTAATTTTTGTTCAGAATAATTATATGGCAATAGTGACATCTTTTTTCTCTGTATTTCAATATTATTTTCTATATCTGATATTCTTGAATAGATGTATGAAATATGTATATCCGATAAATCATATTGTAGAACTGGATCTACTTTTCACATAAATCATTTATATTTCTTACTTTTGAGTACATAGTTATATTTGATTTTATTTGTGTAATAACTTCTACGAGCTGGAGTTCCATAAATATATACTCTTCCCTCTACTCTAGACTCTTTTAATGTTCTAAAATCTCCATATATTTTTAATTTTCCTCATTCAAAATTAAATCTTTCTTTTGAACGGATATCTCAAAATACATATAAATTTCATAATATATTAATATCTAATTCAGTTTTTAAATCTCATTCAATTTGTGAATTCCCATATAAAGTGAAATCTGATCATACTTCTACATTTCCTTCTGAATACATTCAACCAGTAACTGTAGCCTTTCAATTTAATGAAATATTTCATTTTGCCTCTAAATATTTCGCGACAAGTTTATTTCAAATAAATATATTATCTCATGATATTTTTTTATAGACCACCAAATCATTCCCTGCATTAATATCTCCCGTTGCTGAAATATTTCAAAGAATTGTCACTCAATCTCAAAAAGTGATATTCCCCTCAACCTCTATATCATAAGGAATTCTTGTATACGATTGGAAGCTAATATCACCATCTACAACAACAGTATTTCCTACAACCTTCATCGTAGTGACTTTCTCTATTTTTTGATTTTTTATCGTTACATTTGCATGACTACTTTGAATTGAAAAGATTCAAATAACCAGAGATGTAATCAATAATATTAATTTTTTCATTAATTTTTTCTGTAAATTTCTAATAATTAAATATATTATAATTAAATATCAATAAAAAGCTAGTCTATAAAATGATTTTTTTCTTATATATTTTAATATAAAATTCTTAAGGTATGCCAATGGAAATTTACAGATAAAAATCCCTTAATTAAGTGAGTTTTATAATTCAATCGCTATACATTATTTGTATATTATATTAAAAACATTAGACATTCTTAATACAAGTTTTAATATAATAGAAATAATTATTAAAAAGGAGTGATGAAAATAAATAAAACAAAAACATATATTTACGTATTATATTTATTCATATTAAGTATCTTATATACTTTTTTTTCAATCATTAAAGGTATCCTAGGATCATATTTTATTAAAAATGTATTCATCTGCCCTATTCAAAATCCTCAAGATTTTGATTGTGCCTGATACTATTTTGAATGATGGTTTTATTGATGGTTAATATCTCTTATTTTGACACTGATTATTTGATTTTTTATTTTCAAAAAATCTAAACTATATGTCACTAAATTATTAAATAAATAATTAATATTTATTTATTTTACTTAAATACTCCTTAAATATTCTAACAGAAAATTCTTCAGGTCTACCAAATTAAACATACAAAAAAAACGAGAATAAATTCTCGTTTTTTTTAATTATTTATTTCCTCTTTGTCCTTTTCCTCATTTATTTCATTTCCCTTTTTTCCCTTTATGTTCTGATTTAAAAGTTTCTAGTAATGTTTCTTCTTCTTGTGTTAATTCTTCTCATGATTTTTTCTTTTCCATGATTGTTTTCATAACTTCTCTTTGTGCTTGTTTTTCTAATTGTTTAGCTTTTTTATCAGCTCTTTGATTAATAATTTCTGCTCTTAATTCTTCTTGTTCAATAGTGAGAGTATTTCCTGCTAATAAATCATCAATAACTGATTCTTTCGCTTGCATATTAGCTTTTTTTTCTTGTTTTTTTGCTTCAAAAAATGCTTTTTTTTCTTCATCACTCATTGATTCTACTAAGATCTTATCTTCATCAGAAATATTTTTCATTCCTTTATTCCCATGTCCTTTTTTTTCTCAGAATGATTTTTCATTTACTGTAGAAATATCTGTAATAGAGGTATCATTTGCACTAGAAATTCCGGCAAAACCTGTTGCTGTAACTCATGCTATTAAAATAGCAGATAATATTTTATTGTTCATTTTTTATTTATTTATAATTAAATTGTTTATTTATCCTAATTCCTCATATACATTAATATGTGTTATTCTTGTACTCTGTTATAAGTTAATGCTGTTTCAGATAAGAATATATATTGTTTTATATAAAAGGAAACTTTGTCTGTTTATATCTGTAATTCTCGAGATTACGCTTGTCATTATAGAGATTCAAAGTAAGAAAAAGTTAAGAATTACAATAAATAAAAAAATAAATACTTATATAAGTATTTATTTTTTCTTTTTCAATTTAATAAAATCACTAATAGCGACATATCTTCAATAATCGATTTTTGCTCTACTGATAAATAATTCTTTTAATTCGAATAAATATTTTCTCGTTCCTCATTGTTCAACTATCAGTCTATATATCATAAATACATGTATAAATTGTAATATACTTTCATTTATAACTCCTCAAATTGAAAAATTTATATAATGGTAATTAAACCAAAACGTCGAACAAATCAATAATGCGAGTCTAAACTTAATTCTTTCTAAATAAAAGAAAGCATATGTTCAAAGCAATGCTGCTGCGATTGGTAAGATAGAATGAATATTTTCATATGAATATACTCATAAAATCAATGTTAATAAAAATACTGCATAAAATATTTTTATATTTTTTTTATATTTCAACGTCATTGCAAGTCTAAATAACCCCACAAGAGTCATAGTAAGTCCAGAATATATTTCCATATAGAAAAAATGCGTTGCCCAAAAAACATGAGAAATTAATAATATATTTATTATTTTTTTATTATCTGTTTGTAAGTATGCATATATTATCGAGACCATTCAAAGTATTCCAAATGTCTGTCCAATAGGATTCATCCAGAATATTTCTAATATTTCGTTCATTAATTTATTTTTGTTTTTTTGTGTATAAGTAATTAATTTAAACACATATACTATATTATGTCAATTAATTACTCATTAATTCATATTTTTTTTAATATATATATGTTATAATTATATATATCTTAAAAATATAATTATGTGAATAAATAACTTTGTTAATAATTGAATACAAACTTCTAAAAAAATATATGAAGCTTGATTAGAAAAGATGAATAATGATAAATTAAATTTTATTCAATTTTTTTGACGTGCATTAAAACAAAGTTCTATTTGAGCATATTTTGTCTTTATAAAATGAGAATTAGATAATTTATTAAAAACACAAGAAATAAATAATATTCGAAATCACACTTCTAATAAAATCGCATATTTAATAGGTTGATATTATCTAAGTCCTGCTACATTATTAAATCTAAAAAAAGAATTAGAAAGCAACTGAGTACAAGCAAAAATTATTGATGAAAGATATTATTCAAAGGAAACTCTCAATAACAATGTCTATAGTTTAAAAAACAAACTCAAAGAAGATAAATGAAAAGATATTGTATTATTTTGATATAGTAGTTGATGAGTGATAGCTCATAGAATATGAGAACAATCTGGATATAATTCTGTTAGTTTTGGATTATCTGGAACACCAAATGAAACTATGGTATGAACTTTACTCGCATTGACTAAAGAAGGGAAATTTAATGATTTTCAAATACCTAAAACAGGGAAAAATATAATAGAATGATTTTCTGCAATTGTTCCTCAAACCTGAGATATATCAGATAACACTATTAAGTTAAACAATATTTATTCTCATATGACTATTGGAAAACAAGATGTTGTTGGTGAAATTACTAGTCAAATATTACAATCTTATAATACCACAAGAGTATAAAAAAGACACTGATTAATCAGTGTCTTTTTTATCTTTTCAAAGGTTCTAATTCTTGTAATTTTAACACCTTCCAGTTATTATTTTTATTTAAATGATTATAAAATCAATCAACATGTCATTCTCAGTAAATAATAAATATTTTATCGTTTTCCAATTTCATTACATTATCATACAAATATTCATCACGATAATCTTTTAATATAGAATCCAAAATACTCTTTTGTGTACTTTGGTTTAATAATGATAAATATAAACCTAAATTATAATGAATAGTTATGAATTTATAATCTAAAGCTGTAATATATTTAGATTTATAATTATAAATGAAATTATTTATCTTAGATCATGAATTTACTCATGCCTGAATATTTATTTTTTCTTCTGAATATGTTTTGTCTGATTCTTCTTCTGCTTGTTTTTCTTTAAATAATTCTTGTATTTTAAGATTTGAAATATCAATATTTAAATCCTCATCTTTTAAGTATTTATTTCAGATTATATCTCATTCAAAGAATAAGTATTTGTTCTTTAAAAAATCAGTCCCACTAAATATATTTTCTAATTTATCATCTACTACCTCTCCTGTAGATGATTTTTCCATTTTAATTCATTCATACACTATAGTATAATCCAGCTTTCTATATTTTTCTATATTATCAATGACTTGAGCATAATATTGTTGTGTTCCAACATGGTACATTCATTGAAATACAATATTTTTATCTCAATTAGAAAATTCATATACTCCTGTAGTATTTTCAGGAATAAAAAATAAACCGATACTAATAGTAATATAAATAATCGGATATAAAATAAAATTATAAAATTTTATATTTTTTTTATAAAAATTCTTATATGCTAACTGAGAAATAAGAGCTCATCAAAAAATAGTTCCCAATATTAATAATCCAGATAAATATCAAAAAGAAAGAGCTACAATATAACTGAAATATATGAATAAAATCCATATCAATATTTTTATTAATTTCATTTTTTATTTAATATCTATAAAACGATAAAATAAACCATTAAAATCTTGTCCTGCATTTATATAAATTATATAATCTCCTCTTTTTTCAAAATATCTAATTGAAAAACCTGATCAATATTCTCAACAATCACTTGGTTCTCGAAATTCTCATTTATAATCTCAATATGCCTGAATAGTATATGTTTGATTATCAGTAAATATTCCTCCTTTCTTTTCACTTTTAATAGCTTTACATTTTCAGTGAAATTCTTCTTCTAAGAGATTATTATTTATATAGTCCTCTATAGATGTATCTGTTTTGAAAAACTCAATCATTTTCCAATTATCTGAAAACACTCCATTTTCAGTCATATAAATATCTGACATATTTACAAATACTCTTGCGAAACTATTCTCTAGTATTTTTCATTCTCATGAAATATAATATTCATTAATATTATGAGTAATATGATGATAAATATATTCAGTTCCATATTCACGAAAACTTCAATAATTTTTCTGTAATTTATTATAATATTTCCCTAAATCTTTTTTAGATCATCCAGATAATTCTAGCATTTTATATTGTATACGCTTTTGTAACTCTTCTGTATTATCATATTTTTCTAAACGCAGTAATATATCTCGAGTGAAATTATATAATTTCACTTCATCATCAATATTTGGTGTGTAATCTGCAAATGTTGATTGTGGCAATAATATAATTCATAGAATTATAGTGATGAATATTTTTTTCATTATATTAATATATTTTTATTTTATTTTATTTCTAATTTTCTCAGAATAATTTTTATCTTCTCAGAATTCTTCTGATAATTCATTGATTTGATAATATTTTCTAGCTTCTTCGAGAGATAATTCTGTATTTATTAATCATAAATCATAAATAATTTTATCACTATGCGATGGCAATAATGCTTCTTTTGACCAAGATATTTTTTCTTCTCTTAATTCATTCACATGATCCAAAATACTTGTTGTACAGTTTTGTGTAACTGTGTTATAAAATTCTGGATTTTTACTAAGTTCGTCTGCTCTTTTCAACATTGAAACAAATAGTTCTTGAATTTTTTCTTGAGGAGTGTTAATTGGGTACATTATCACTTCATCTTTACGGTAGTTAGCTCTGAGTTTTACAAAGTCTGTTTCACTTCAAATCATATAAACCATTTCATATTCCCTAGTAATTCATTTGAATGGGCTAAATGTTTCTCATTTTTCTTTACGTATTTCAGCTGAAATAATTAGATACTCTCAATCTTTAAATCCGAATGAAAACATAGTATGAGCTGGTCCATCATAGTCAGAAAATGGTTCTATTATATAATATAAACTCTCAATATCATTTACATTATAACTTTTACTATAATAATTTTCTTCATATTCAGTTTCTGAGGAATAAGAAAAGTCTCTCATATTTTTTATAGAAATTTGATTCCCTGAAAAAGTAATAGTTGGTAATATCATTTGATCTTTCTCCCAATTCCTATCAAGTGATGGTTGACGTGATAATAATATTGTAGTAGTAGCTGTGAAGATGATTCATAATATAGCTAAGAATTTAGATTTTTTTGACATAATTTGTATTTATTAATATGTAAAGTCAGTATATATTTTTAATTGATTTTGTAAAAGATATCCGTATACATAAATAATATATTTATCAACTAACTTTTATATATGATTAATCAATTATTGATATTTTGTATACTTTTTATTATGTCTTATCATAATATATATGCCATACAAGTTACTAATCAAAATGATTATATTGAAGAAGCTAATATTGAAGACATAACATTTCCTATGGATTATCGCTTAGAATTTTGAACAGTTAGACAACTTTCTTGGATGAAAGCATGAGAAACTCGTTCAGCTCTTTGATTTCGTCTTGCAAATTCTTGAGAAAAAAATGATCAATATGATATTTCTTATACTATAGAAGTTTATGGTGATTTTGATACCAAAACAGAGGACTGGAAAGTAGCTATACCAAAATATGCAGAACTATGACCAAATGAAGAAATATATCTAAATATAGAAGTATCAGCTCCTGATTATGTAGTAGACGAAGATGAAATTGAAATAGTATTACATGTTCAAAGTAAAAATAACTCTTATATAACATGATCGCATTTTGGGATTATTCGTATAACGGAAAATACTGAAATTGATACAGACAAAGATGGAATACCAGATATTTATGAAATAAAATTATGATATGATCCATATACAAGTGATAATGATAATGATTGATTAATTGATAGTCTAGATCCAG
>Ga0233426_10002786_pt1 | contig 14300 bp, 15 predicted proteins | sample SI_118_April2016_6_FD_179875 | JGI IMG/M metagenome (GOLD analysis project Ga0233426, IMG submission 179875) | Seawater microbial communities from Saanich Inlet, British Columbia, Canada - SI_118_April2016_10_MG | ecosystem: Environmental > Aquatic > Marine > Inlet | place: Canada: British... | reverse complement strand
ATAATAAAAGGAATAATTGGAATAACTGTAGAGGGATGATTTACTTGATAATATTTTCCAGTCAGTATATTGTCAGAAATCATAGCATATGTCAACTCGTCACCCTGCAGTGGCAACATAAGAGCACGAAGTGATGAAATTAAACTAAGAAAGAAGATTATTGCAAAAATTCTTTCTTGTTTAATGAGATTTAAAATTTTCATTTGTTCCTTTTTTTAATATTTTACAACTGTTTATATCTAAAAAATAACTTGTATTAACGGTTATATATTTCGGGATAACACAACTTTTTGTTAGTCTTTATTTTTTATTGAACTTTTGCAATGCTACATCTAAAGGGTTTTGTATCTCCATTAAATCTTTTTTCTGAACATGAGTATAAATCATGGCAATTTCTGGTTTTGAACGCCCCAACAAAGTTTGTATATATCTTAAAATCTAATCCTTATTCTAATAAGTGTGAGTTTCAAAAGAATGTCTAAACATGTGTGCAGTGACATTTTTATTTATTCTTGCTTTATTCATAATTTTTTTTTCATTGTTAAATTACGAATGAAAAATAATCAAGACAAGTAAAGGATATGTATTTAGATGAAATGGTGTTTTAATAAGGTAAAGAGAAGGTAACGCCATGTGTAACAAAATAAAAAGCCCCTAAAAAGGGGCTGTATGTTTTATAAATCATCTTTTTTAGGGACTTGTCCAATGGTTACTCTTGTTAGTAACTGGCTTTTTTTTTCATTTTTTTTACCATGACTTTGTCCATATAAAAATCAGATTTTTCTAGATTTTCGATTATTTTTTTAAAGTTGTTTTCATCCCTATTTTGAGATAATTTTTGCTTAATTTTTATCTCTGTAGGTATTATTTTTATCCCCAAAGCACCTTTCATTTCTTTTTTTACAAATTCTTTACCCATTTTTTCAACTGTCTTAGGACATTGTTGGGAGGGCTCATATTTATTGGTTAATTTTTTCAAATGATTGTATAACTCATCATCAGACATAATTTCCACGGTCCCATATATTTGGACAGCTTCATAGTTCCAAGTTGAAACATTTATATGGTCGTACCAAGAAGAGGATATGTAGGCATGTACTCCTATAAAATCGCATAGAACTTCAACTACCATTTTTTATTTTTCTAGCTACAGGATTTGCTCTATTAAGGTGAGACTCTATACAAAAATCATCTATTTTATTTCCTTTTATTAGCATCATTGCTTTGGTTGATATAATTTTATCCTTATACACGATTAAGTTAGAGAATGAATTTTCATTGATTATTTCGTTGTGCAGTTATCGGTAGTATTGTAACTCAAGGGTTCGGTTGTTGATTTGTGGTTTTATTATTTTTTGGTAGCATTTCACAATGAATTATATACGTTGTTGCTAACTGTAAATTTTGAATCTATTTTATGTTTTTCAAGTCCTGTCGACCAATAATACTCATGATTTCCACCATGTCATTATTTACTCTATAGTAAATGTTGTTTGAACCACAAGGGCAACGTCTATATTCTGCTTTTATATATTCAACCGACTCAAAAGAGAATGGGTGCTCAGATATGATTTCAAAATATTCAAAGAATGATTCGAAGTATTTGTCCGCTTGAGTCATTCCGAATTTCTTAACCCCGAAATGGTGAATTCTTATTAAATCTTCTTTCGCAGAATTACTCAGCTTATAATTAGCCATTGAGCAAAGATTTTGATTGAGCTAAGATTTGTTCTTTAGTATCACTCGTAAATCCGCTCTTTTCAGCTTTTTCTAACTTAGAACTGATCCAATCAATTTGTCGTTGTTGTTTCCTTGCTTGTCTTATTAAGTCGTTTACAAGCTTACTTTTACTTGAATATTCGTGATTATCCACTTGAGATTTTAACCATTCGTCATTTGGCTGAGTGAAGGAAATGCTTTGTCTTGTCATAACTTCTATTTTGATGTAAAAATACACCAAATATGAATCATATACAAATTCTTCTTATTGTTGATAACGTTGCCTGTATGGTTAGTAGCGTATAAAAATTATATAACTTTCAAGTAATCAATAAACTTTTACAAAAAAGAGCTAACCCTATGGCTAGCTCTTTGTAGTCATTAATTATACAGATTGTTGAATACAGGCTATTTTTATTTTTTTTTTAGAATAATTCAACCGTATTTTTTCAATTAAAACTTCTTTATTTAATTCATCTATTTTTGAAAATTTCTTTAAATTGATAAAATATACGTTCAATAAGTCTCAAATCCTCTGTGATAATTTCTGCTGTTCCTTGCATTTCCTGTTTAAATTCAATCCTTTTATTATGAGTTGTTACTAATTTTCCTAGTAAAGAAACATTTAACAGGTATAATCCATCGTCATTTGGTACAAGAGAAATATCTTTTATTTTTCCCTTAAGAACACCATATTCATTATGAGGGTAGCTATTTAATTTGATGTTTACATCCTGCCCAACTTTTATTTTTCCTGAATTTAAAACAGGTGCTTGTACTTTACATATGTATGATGATTGGTTTTTAGGGATTATCGTAAAAACAAAATCCCCACTACCAATAGTTTGGTTTTTATTCCAAATCTTCATAAATGATACTTCTCCAATTATATTGGATTTAAATAAGTATCTTAACTCCCATTCCTTTATTGCATTCTTTAATTGATCTAGAGACTGTATTACATTTTTAAGAAGATTAATTTCTTCTCTGGTATTTACAATTGATGTCTGTTTTTTTAGATTATTTGTATTGCTAATACTCTCTTTCATTTGAGAAATAGATATACTCATATTATTGTACTCTCTTTCAGCTTGAATAAAATCTAGTTTTTTGTTTTCATACTCTCGAGCAGAAATAACACCTTTGCTATATAAATTCTCTGTTCGAACTAAATCTTTCCGTTTTAAAAGAAGTTCTTTTTTGTTTAATTCTTTTTGGTTTTTTAACGTCTGTAATCGATACCTTAATTGCGATAATGTATATTTATTTGTGAGGTCATTATTTAAAAAAGACTGAGATTCTTTATTTAAAATATACTGAACATAATTATTTTCAAATAAAGAAAATTCGGTTTCAATTTCTCCTAAAAAAAGTAAAGGTAAAGTGTCTAGTGGAAAATAAAAAGCTGTTTGGTTAAGAGGCAAGGTGTCTAAAATAGACTTTAAATAAATAACATCTTTAAAATTAGCTGTGTTTTCAATTAGAGCTAAAAATGAGCCTTCTTTTACTTCTTGGTAATTTTCTACAAATATAGAGTCTATTTTACCTGATACTTTAGCAAATTCTTTTTGAGGTGGTATCTCAGTGGTTAATACCGCCTTAGCTGTAACAATATCTGGATATTTTATTAACCATGATATAAATAAAATGACCAATATGAAAACAAGTAATATACTATTTCCCCATCTAAAGATGATCTTTGGAGGATTAGATAAAACATCTTTAACCTCTTCACTATAGATATTTAATTCTTCGTTTACACTTTCCATATTATTTACCTAACTCTAACTGATTTTTAACCAACTTATAATACTTTCCTCTTATCAGGGTTAATTCTTCATGATTTCCTTGTTCTACTATTTCGCCATTCTCTAAAACAATAATATTATCAGCATTTTTAACGGTACTTAAACGATGTGCTACAATTATTGATGTTCTATTTTGCATAAAACTATTAAGGTTTTCCATAATAACTTTTTCATTATTAGCATCAAGGGAGCTTGTTGCTTCATCAAAAAACACAAAAAACGGGTTTTTATAAACTGCTCTAGCAATCATTAATCGTTGCTCTTGTCCACCACTTAATCTTATTCCTGATGTCCCTAATTCAGTATTAAATTTATTCGGCAATCTCTCAATAAATTCCTCAATGTTCGATATATGCGATGCTGTTTTTAATTTTTCTCTATCAATAATTTCGTTTTGTTCAGATTCTGAAATATTACCAGCAATAGTATCATTAAATATAAATGTATCTTGCATGACGGCACCACAATTCATTCGCCAGTAGTCATTGTGAATATTACTTAAATCATCTGAATCAATTAAAATTGAACCTTTAGTTGGCTCATGAAATTTTAGTAATAATTTTACAAGTGTGGTTTTACCACTTCCACTAGCCCCTACAATGGCTGTTGTTTTTCCTTCTGGAATAAAGCAACTTATATTTTTGAGTACAAATGGAGTTGATTTCCCTCCATAACGAAATGATACATTTTTGATAACAATATCCTTCTTTTTTGGAAGTTCTTTAACCTTATTGTCTTTATGTTCATCTTCATCTTTTTTAGTATGTACTTGTATTAAACGCTCTAAACTTATTTTTGCATCTTGCCAAACTTGAATAAAACCGGTAAAATTACTTAAAGGGGAATTTAGTTGACCTACAATATATTGTATAGATAGCATCATCCCAAGAGTTATTTCTCCATTTACAACTGCCGTAGCAGATAAAAATGTGATAAAAATGTTCTTTAATTCATTAATAAAACCAGAACCTATAGATTGATATTGAGCAAGAGCAAGAGAACTTATAGATGTTTTAAATAAACTTATCTGTATTTGCTCCCATTTCCATCGATTCTTTCTTTGTGAATTATTGATTTTTATTTCTTTAACACCATTAATTATTTGAACTAATGTTGTTTGACTTTGAGAACTTTCATCAAAACGTTTAAAATCTAGTTCTGCTCTTTTCTTAAGGAAAAAGAATGTCCAAGAAACATAGAAAATAGCACCAATAAGAAAAACAAAAAATATTCTCATATTATAAAAAGCTAGAACAAAGCTAAATACAATAAATAATACTATTGAGTATATCATTCCAAAGGTAGATGAAGAAACAAAATCTTGTATTCTTTTATGATCATGTATTCTTTGTAGATGTTCTCCTGTATTTCTAGTTTCGAAAAAATTAATCGGTAGCTTCAGCATTTTATATAGAAAATCTGAAATCATTTTTATATGAAATCGATTTGTTATATGTATTAATAACCACTCTCTAAAAACTCGAACTAATGTCTGAGATATAAAAAGAACTAACTGGGCAATTAATATTAAAAAAATAAACGGAATATTCTGAGTATTTACTCCAGTATCAACTATAGATTGCATTAAAAAAGGAGTACTGAATTGTATAATAATACCAATAAACAATCCTATAAAAAGTTGATGAATTAATTTTTTATAGGGTGTTATATATGGATATAAAAATGAAAAACCTTTCTTTTTAGATTTATTATCCTCAAGTGTATAAAAGTTTGTATTAGGTTCTAGGATTAGCACAAAACCTGAATCATCTGTTGTGTTTGTCCAAGCCTCTAAAAAATCTTTATGAGAATATTCTAAAAGACCCTGAGCAGGGTCCGCTACATGAATTTTTGTTTTAGAGGTCTTATAAACTACCACAAAGTGTTTTTGTCTCCAAGGAACTATAAAAGGTGTGGGTGCTTCATTTACCAAACTCTCTAAAGAAACGCGCATTCCTAAAGTACGCATTTCTATAATTTCGGCGGCATCTGCAATACCCGCCATGGTTACACCTTGCCTAGTAATACTTGCTTTATCTCTTAAAAATTCTCTTGAAAAATTTTTCCCATAAAACTTAGCAATCATTCTCAAACAAGTAGGACCGCAATCACGATAATCTAATTGCCTAAAAAATGGAAACTTTTCTCTTGCCATTAATAACTTAATTTGGAAGTATTGTTTTAGCTAACCTATTTAAACTGTTTTTATCAAAATAGTTTTCATTGAAAAAGACTCCTTCAATAGTTTTTAAGGCATCAATATTCTCTAATGGGTTGTTATTTAAAATAATAAAATCTGCTTCTTTTCCTTCTTCTATTATTCCATAGTTTTCATTAAAAAAATTCGCAAAATTAACTGTAGACATTTTAAGAATATCAAAATTGTTTAATCCAGCATTTTTCAACAATTCCATTTCGCCAACTATTCCAAAGCCAACAACCATATATTTAGATGAGCTATCTGGGCTTAACAGCATATTTATTCCTAATTCATTTAACTTTTTAATAACTTGATATTTATTGTTTAATTTTTTAAGCTCATTTTCCACTTCTTTTTTATAGTTTTCTTCACCTAACTTTTTTCTATATTGTTTTGTTTTTTTAATCCAATTATCTACTACTTTTTTTGGTACATATTTCATCCCTGGTTGATTCCGTAATTCTTCGTAAGTGTATCTTCCTGAACCTATATTATACCAACTTAATGTAGGGCAGATAGAAATATTATTCTCTTTAATTTTTTGCAATCTTTCTTCTAATAAGGTTAATTTTCCCGTTAAACCTCCTAGATGTTCAAATGAAGTATAGTTAGATTTGAATAATTGATTGTCTAAAATATTATTTGGAAAATGCCCCCCAATTGGAATACTATTAATTTTACATAAGCTATCCAACTCCTTAAAAATAAGTTCATTTCTAATGCTTAAAATCTTTATGAAATCAAAGGCTTTAGCATTCTCTATATATTTTTCCATTTGCTTACTATTAAAATCATGTCTTCTAGAAATAGGTGGTGCAGACAAATATAATTTTGGATATATAGAAGCTTTAGTATTGTATTTATTTCGCCATTCTAAATGTTTCCAATCGCCTCTCATAGAACGAAGTTTAGTAACTCCATTAATTAAGTTTAGGGTTAAGAATTTTTCTAACTCATTTTCGTTTTTGGGAAGATGTACATGAGCATCAGATAATGAAGGCATTATATATTTACCTTCCCCGTTAAGTATGATCATATCTTTATAATCTACTTTTTTTGTTCCAGATATGGATGTTATTTTTCCATTTTTAATAATGATATCTTGATTTGTAAGTACTTCGTTAGTTTTCATAGTAACTACAGAAATATTTTTAATTACCATATCTTTGGCAATCTTATTTTTAATTATAACTTGTTTTTCTTCATTTTGTATGCAAGACACTAAAACCTTTATAACTAGAACGAATATTAAAATGTATTTTTCCATTTTTACTTTGTTTAAAATTGGTAATAATTTTTTTGCTCTTTTTTTAAAAAATCCTGAAAAGGATTTAATTTACAAAAATCTTCGTATCTGAAATCTAAATCTCGATTACTTAAATCAAATTCATCTTTAAGGTTTAGATACTTTTTTAAAATACCTTCACATTTTGTATCTAACTCCTTATAAAAATTAAGACCTTTTTTTGTGTAAACTTCCTTGAAATCTAATAATTCTAATCCAGTTCTAAAACGATAAAATTGGTCTGTTAGCCTTCCTAACAACTCATGCTTTTCTCTTCCTGAAAACACATTTTGAGAAACTAATTTATCAAAACATATCACACGTTGTGTTACAGTAAACAATCCGTGGAAAGCGCCGTAAATGGTTCTATAATCCCAAGCTTCTTTTGTGAAGTCACGCATTATCAAATTATCTACATCAATTTTAAAAAACTCTTTCCTGTCATGTGCCAAATAGTTCAAATAATTATGGGATCCTTGATGTATCAACTCTTCAATAAAATAAATAAGATTATTGGTTCCAATAACATAAAAATACAGCATACCTAAAGTTTCAATCGATGTGAAGTTTATTATTTTAGGATTATCATGTAAATAGATATATCTATTGGAAAAGGTTAATTCTTTATAGAAATCTGGAAGAAATTCTTTAATAATATTTATAGCATCAAATACTTGTTGATAGTGTGCTTCCCAAACAGAATTATGTTTGGGGTATTGGTTAACAATATGACCTCTATAAAATTCAATAAAGTATTTTTCAAGTGTGGGATGGATTTCTTTTACAATTTCAAAATCACCTTGAATTAAAATATGTGTATAGGGATTAATTTCTTTTTTTTTGAAATAACCTAAATTGGGTATATAGGCTATATTATTCTTATTAAAAGAACGCTCAATTTTTAGTATCTCTTTTTTAATATAATAACCTTGTAATATCTCTGGCAAAATTTCTTTGGAAAAGAAACCGTTTTTTTTACTATTGAAATATGAAAATATCAATGGATTTAAGAAAATATCATCGTCTTTATAATTGACTTTTTCAAGAATTTCAGGGGCCTCTTGATAGATTAAAATTTTAATTGTATTAATTATATCATACTTGTTTTCTATAGATATTTTGTTTTTTTCAATCATGATTAAATTACATATAAGACTCTGACGTTCTTTTATTTGATGTGTTTTCACTACAAGTGCTACATTCTTTTTCACATAATGCATTTGTAGAAGTAGTTTCATAGGTAAGGGTATTAAAACTTATTTCTCGTCCTATAGTTTGACAAAATTCAAATTTACCTAAAGTAAAAAAGAGAATTTCCTTGAAAGCCAAAGAAGCTATGATATTTATATTGAATGAATTAGATGGGTGAACTAAAAAATCAGGGAATAATTTTTCGACATTTTCATACCCCTCGTCATCACCATACTTCTTTTTTATATTAATATTAAAACTGTTAGCACATGAAGTTACTGTTGGTACATAAATAGGTCCAATCAAAAGGTATTCGTATGCATAAGAAAGGTTGATGTATGGGATTTTGTGTTTAAAACAGATTTCATTTAGATGTAATCTAAAGGCAGGTTTTGGATCACAAGCATTTACTATAAAATCAGGTTTAACTTTATTAATTATTTCTTCAATTTCCTTTTTTTTAGAATAAGTTCCTTCAAAACAATTAATTTTTATCGAAAAAACTCTATTTATTTTATCTTTTAAAGCTTTTGTTTTTAACTTACCTAAATCATCCATTTCATAAGTCATAACTCTTTGAATATCGGAATTTTCTACTTTATCAAAATCAATAACTGTTAAATTTTTATAGCCAAATTGAGCAAGTAGATATATTAGAGGGCTACCTACCCCACCAACTCCATAAATTAATATATTCGTTTTCTTTAATCTTTCAATTTCTAAATCTGTAATATTATTGTCAACGTGGTTTAAAAATAAATTATTTCTATTAATTTTTGCCTTTACCTCAAAATCAGAATTTTTATATAAAAAATCATTGTCATACAAATTTTTATACAATTTAATTTTCTCAATTTCATCAACTTCGATACCATTCGAAATAATTTTTCTTAAAAGCTCAATATTTGAATCATTTAAATTGATTTTCAACCCCTTACCTCTCCTTTTTATAACAATTTTTGATTTTGTTTTATAGACGGCATTATGTTTTTTGAAATAGAACATCATTTGTATTTGATTGTTAAATTATTAAGGAGAGGTAGTCACCCACCTCTCCTTATGTTTTAAATTATGCTCCTCCTTCGTAAGAACATGGTCTTTCTGGTGGGTCTTCCCTAAGATCGTGACACGCATTCATTTGTCCTCCTGAAATAGAGCTTAATAACTGTTCAGAAGCAATGTCTGCTGACCTTTTCTTTAATGCTTCAAATGACAGTTTGTTTTTCAATAAATTTGACATTTTTATAAAATTAATTTTTCCCTCTTTTTAATATTTGGATTCAGGATTCTCCATTTAATTTTGGTTGGTTATCATCCAGTTAAATAAATGATTCTCATTTATAATAGACCATGAATGTGGAATTTTCTTACCATTTATATAGCCTTTATCTATTGTTTTAATAAATTCAATTTTTTTTAAACTTCTTTTTTTAAGTTCATTTTGAAATGAATCTATTGAGAAAGAGTTCAACGCAGCATAATCAAACCCTACATTTTTTTTATACCAGTTTAAGGCAGGTTCTGAATAAAAGCAAATTGGGTAATCCAAAAGATATTTAATGTTTGAATTTTCAATATCATTATGATTATAAGGTGAGAATTTCGAATAAGCATCACTATCACTCTCGGGATTACCTATAGAATTATCAAGTATTTGTATTAGATATTTAGAGGTATTAATTACATTCTCATCATACTTATCATTATCATTTATGATACTCATTTTCTGTTTGTAAAATAGGGGTAAGTCTACGGGGGAGTCTCCAACAAAAATACCAGTAGGTTTATTTAAAAGGTTTAATTTATTCACCCAAATACTATAACACAAAGCAATGTTGCCTCCTGTAGAAAATCCTCCTATTATTATTTTATCCAGAGGAATATTATTGTTTACTATAATCTTATTAACTAATTTATATAAAAGATTGAAATCTTTTTTATCTAAAAAGAAATCTTTTTTATAATTCACTATTAAAGACGCAAAATTTTCTTCATAAAATTTTTCATCAATTCTTGTTTGAAAATCTGTTTCAGCTATATTCATTCCATACATTGGAAATAAAACTACCAGCCCTTTTGGTTTTGAAGGGCATTTTAGAATATATCCTATGTCGTCTCTATTTTTTGAATCTTTCTTTTTTTCATTATTACAAAAGAAAAACAGAAAAGAAATAAGAATAGTTATTAATAAGTACTGATAAACATCACAATCTTTTATATTCTCTGTTTCTTTCATACATATTTTTTCTTGAACTGCATTTCAATGGCTAATTTGAGAGTTTTTATTTGATATACTTAGAATTTTATTTCTAAAATTTAGCAATAAAGTTCTAAAAATAGAAATAGATATTTATTTTATAAATAGTTTAAGAAAATCAGAATCAAGTAACTTACTCAATGCTACTATTTGTTCAATTGATGGTGTAGAATTATCACTTTCAAAATTGGAGTAGGTTCTTTGTGATATGTTCAAGAAATCTCCAACTTCTTGTTGCGATAATCTTTTTTCATGTCTTTTGTTTCGTAAGTGTTTTCCTATTTTCATATCATTTTTTATTAGTATTGACTCAGTTATTTTGTTCTTAGTTCTATTCCGATAGGGGTTTTTATTAAAAAAACAAATGTGAATGTTATTTTCTTTATTAGCTTGTTTACAACTTGTTTATACGCGAAACTTTTATCTGCTCCTCACTCCTTTTTTTGGTAGGGATAAACGGAAGTTTAGTTATGTATACGCTACTGTATCACTTTTATAAATCATCAAACGGATTTTTATTTTTTTTAATTTCAAGCCAACGGCTTATATAAAAAACAACCCTACTATTTGTAGATTGCTGTTTCCTAAATTATCGGAACTTTTGCTCTCTTTGATTGCTAAACTACAAATGAAAAATAATCAACAGAAGTAAAGCATATGTATTTAGATGAGATAGTTTTTTTATAGGGTAAATACAGGGTAAGGCCCGTGTAACAAAATAAAAAGCCCCTAAAAAGGGGCTGTATGTTTTATAAATCTTCTTTTTTCAGGCTTTTGCAATGGTTACAGGTGTTGCTAACTGTAAATTTTGAATCTATTTTATGTTTTTCAAGTCCTGTCGACCAATAATACTCATGATTTCCACCATGTCATTATTTACTCTATAGTAGATGTTGTTTGAACCACAAGGGCAACGTCTATATTCTGCTTTTATATATTCAACCAACTCAAAAGAGAATGGGTGCTCAGATATGATTTCAAAATATTCAAAGAATGATTCGAAGTATTTGTCCGCTTGAGTCATTCCGAATTTCTTAACCCCGAAATGGTGAATTCTTATTAAATCTTCTTTCGCAGAATTACTCAGCTTATAATTAGCCATTGAGCAAAGATTTTGATTGAGCTAAGATTTGTTCTTTAGTATCACTCGTAAATCCGCTCTTTTCAGCTTTTTCTAACTTAGAACTGATCCAATCAATTTGTCGTTGTTGTTTCCTTGCTTGTCTTATTAAGTCGTTTACAAGCTCACTTTTACTTGAATATTCGTGATTATCCACTTGAGATTTTAACCATTCGTCATTTGGCTGAGTGAAGGAAATGCTTTGTCTTGTCATAATTTCTATTTTGATGTAAAAATACACCAAATATGAATCATACGCAAATCCTTCTTACTTATTGTCAACGGTTTGGCTAAACTGCGTTTTAATGCAGTTTAGATTTTGTTAGCAAAAGTTTTATTTTATTTTCTCTATAGTTTCTCTAACTCTAAACATATTTGGTTGAAGATTTTTACATTCTTGAATATCATCTTTTATCTTTCCGTTTATGAATTTATTATAGTCCTTACAAGATTTAAAAATATTAAACTCTTCATTTTTAAAATCCCAAACTATTCCTTTACCTTTAATTAAATCATTTGCGATTATTCCTCCAAAAACTCCTAAATTCACAGCAGTTGCCATTGCCCACTGATTTGCTAATTCAGCTTCAGTGTATAAATAATTATTTCCACCCATAATTACTCTTACAAAAGTATTATGAAAATTTGTGTTTTGTGCTCTATCTGTCTTATTTCTATTTTTTAAGATAGCTTTTATTTGGAAATATAAATGACCTTTGTATGAAATAGCAAACACGTTTTTTACCTTTTTGTTATTTTCTGTATAGTAGAAATATGGATTATGAATTATACTATCAACGGGTTTTTTATTAAAACCTCTCAATTCAAAAGCTCTAGAAGTATTCGCTTTCTTGTTTATAAAATCTTTTTTTGATAGATATATACCATCTGGATAATTTGGTTTAAATAATGTATCAGATTTAATATTCTTAGTTAATTCACTATTCTTAGGAGTTAAATTCAATGTGTTTTTTTCTTGTCCAGATATTGTATTTGAAATCAATATAATTAAGATGATGAGTTTTATTTTCATAATAATTTAAATTTATAATTGTTTTCTTTTACAGCTTATAACAGTTTGGCTAAACTTCGAATTTAAGACTTTAGCAGCTCTTATATTTATACCTTTTTATGCAGTGTAAAATATTCATTTCGATATTTTCTTTCGTGTTTTTATTTTTTAAAACTGCCACCCAAAATTCACACCAAATTTTCCAGTAAAACCTTGATAAATGTTAGGACCTAACCCACCATTTACATCAATAAAAAATCTAGAATTACTTACCCATTTCCAGCCTATACCTAGCTAGACCTACTGCTGTTTCAAAATAGTCTTCATATGAGTAGAACTTTAAAAAACCTTCACCATAGAAACCTTTAGTACCATAATCTTCTTTCGAAAAAAAGTACTGGCGATAATAAGGCGAGAACGAAAAGTCTTCTGAGTTTTTCGATCCTTTTTCAGCATTAAAAGTAATATTTAAATCTGCACCAATACTACTATGTTTATTTAGTTTGTACTCATACCTTGGGTTAATGGCAGGGAAGAACAGTCCTGTAATTACATCTAGACTGAGGCCATGTCGTTTTATTTTTGAGTATTCAGTCATATGTTTTTGATTTTCTGTCTCTTTGGAATCAGTCTTGTTTTGAGCTTTCGCTATAAAGCTTATGGATAGTAAAATTAGAAATAATTGCTTTTTCATAATGTTAAGTTTTATTTTAGATATCATATTTTTAAATAGGTAGCCTATTTTAGTGCTGTTAATTTCTTTTTCTTAATAATCCAATCATTTGTCCAATTCCTATTCCAAAATATACTCTATCCTTATTTATTTGTAACATGGGTGAAATTGTTGTTCCATAATATCTTGTATACGGGAACTCAATTTTAGGATTTATTATTATGCTTATTGTGTTGAACTTTTTGTAATTCCAAGTATAATTCTCTGCTACAAAGTTATTATTTATGAATTCCCAATTTTCAGGTTCACTTATAGTTGTGTATCCTAATCCTAGAGATAAGTTTATCCTTGCGGTGCCACTTTTATTCAGATTGTAAATTTTTCCGAAAGCTATTTGATAATTTTCAAATATGTCATAAGGTTTTGCTAATCCAAAGAAAAATAATCCCAAAAGACCAGATGAGTAATTTTCTGGTTGTGATTTGGTTCTCATTATATTTCCTGTATATCCAATTTTGAATAAATATTTTTCCTTAATGATATAATTTAAGTTAACGTCAATTCCGATGTAATTACCTAAATTTAGTTCACTACTTAAATAAAAAAAATTATTTTCATCAAATTGTGCGTAAGATAAATTGATGCTAATTGAACATATTAATATGGTTATTATTCGTTTCATAAATTAACTACAACTTTTTATATGGAGAATAAAAGTCCTAGTTTACAGATCCTTATTTCCGAATAATGGGAACTTTTGTTCTCATTTGTCACTAAAATACAAATCAAAAACAATGAAGAGAAGTAAAGGATATGTATTTAGATGAAATGTTATTTTTGTAAGGTAAAAGAAGGTGGTACCATGTATAACAAAATAAACAGCAATTTTTTGTCTCGTATATTTTATTCAAATATAAAAACCCTACTTCTCAAAAAATCATAATCTTATAATATAAATAGACATCGTATTCTGAAACAAGCTAACTAATTGTTTTGTAGGTTTTTACATTCATCATTAACAGTTGGGTATAATAG
>Ga0233426_10002782_pt1 | contig 14327 bp, 14 predicted proteins | sample SI_118_April2016_6_FD_179875 | JGI IMG/M metagenome (GOLD analysis project Ga0233426, IMG submission 179875) | Seawater microbial communities from Saanich Inlet, British Columbia, Canada - SI_118_April2016_10_MG | ecosystem: Environmental > Aquatic > Marine > Inlet | place: Canada: British... | reverse complement strand
CTTATTGCTAGTTTTTGAGAAGTTCCAATAATACTTATGTATTTATTAATTGCACTTGAAGTGAAATTTTCTAACAAAATTTTAAAGTGTTCATAATTTAATATTTTGTTAAGCTTTTTCAATGCTCTCTCTATGTTTTTAAAACATAATTATTAAATTTATTATAAATGTAATCCATTGTTTCGAAAAGTAAGAAGACATCAACTCAAAAGTGTAACAAAAAAAGTAATTATGAGTAATGTTTTGAGTAATTAGAAATTTTATTTTTCAACAACAAATTCTAAAGCAGCTCCATTAATGCAATGGCGTTTTCCTGTGGTTTCTTTTGGTCCATCATCAAAAGAATGCCCCAAATGACCACCACAAGTATTGCATTTGAGCTCAGTTCTGCGATACCCAATTTTATAATCTACATCTAACTCAATATTGCCGTTTATAGCGCGATCAAAAGAAGGCCAGCCAGAGCCTGAATCAAATTTATTTTCAGATTTGTACAAAGCTGTTTTGCAAGCCGCACAAACATAAATACCTTTTTTGTGATTTTCATTAAATTCACTTGTAAATGCCCTTTCTGTGCCAGCTTCACGTAATACATAATATTGCATTGGAGAAAGTAATTTTTTCCATTCAATATCTGTTTTTTCTACTTTATAAGTTTTCTTTTCTTTTGATGAATTTTGTGAATTTCCTACACAGCTAAACATCATTAATAAAACAAGAGTACTAATTAATTTTTTCATATATCTAAAAGTGTAATATTATCTTTTTTTTAATTGAATATTATTATATCCAATGGTAATAAAAGAATTGATTTTATAGGTTTGACGTATATTTATTAAATTACTTACAATATTATAAATTATTAAAATATCAACAAAAAAACATTTTTAAATAAAGATAGAATCTATAATTTAAAAAGTAATAAATTTGTGACCTATTGTATAAGAAAGTGTCTTACAAGTTATAGACTAAACACATAAAAAAATGAAAAAAGTACTTATTTTAGTTATAATCATGGTTCTTTTTGAAGCATGCAGTACTGTGCCAATTACAGGAAGAAAAAGAGTGAATTTAGTAAGTGATTCGCAAGTTTTACCAACAAGCTTTGCCCAATATAAAGGTTTTTTAGCGGAAAATAAATTATCTACTAATAGAGAAATGACAAACCAAATAAAAGAAGTTGGTAAAAATATTTCTCAAGCTGTAGATCGCTTTATGAGAGCCAACAATATGGTTGCAGAAGCAGATTCTTATCGATGGGAATTTAATTTAGTAGAAGATAAAACTATAAATGCTTGGTGTATGCCAGGAGGTAAAGTTGTCTTTTATACTGGTATTATGCCAATTTGTGATAACTTAAATGGTGTTGCGGCAGTTATGGGGCATGAAGTTGCACATGCATTTGCCAAACATGGTCAAGAACGTATGACTTCATCTTATGGTCAACAAATTGGCGGTTTATTGGTGACTTTAGGAACATCAAAGGAAGATTCGCAAACAAAACAAATATGGAATACTGCTTTTGGTGTTGGTTCTGGTTTAACAATGTTAAAGTTTAGTAGAATTCATGAGCAAGAGGCAGATAGATTAGGGTTAGTTTTTATGTTGATGGCGGGTTATGATGGTATTGAAGCTGCAGAAGTTTGGGTAAGAATGAGTAAAAATTCCGGAGGAAGTAGTACACCACAAATTTTAAGCACACATCCTTCAAATGCAGCAAGAATACAAGATTTAAAAAGTTATTTACCTACTGCAAAAATGTATGCTAAAAAGTACAATCAAGCACAATCTCAATTCAAAAAATAAATTAAATAAATAGTTTCCTTATATTGTGCACCGTTCAAGAGATTGAACGGTTTTTTATAAAATATAATTTATGTTAAAAATTGGAGATAAAAAATTAATCAATGCTTGGGCTTTTTATGACTGGGCAAATTCTGTATATTCTTTAGTAATCAGTACAGCTGTTTTTCCTATATATTATGCAGGTTTAACAAGTTCTAAATTCTTCGCTAATGCAGATGGGAAAATAGAATTTCTGGGTACTTTATGGAACCCAACTAGCTTATATAATTATGCGCTAGCGTTTTCTTTTTTGGTAGTTGCATTTATATCGCCAATGTTATCTGGTATAGCAGATTATGCAGGGAATAAAAAGAAATTTTTAAAAGGTTTTTGTTTACTAGGCTCATTATCTGTAATGAGTTTGTTTTTTTTTACAGGTAAAGAAACCCTTTGGGTTGGCATTGTGTTTACCATTTTAGCTAGTATTGGTTTTTGGGGAAGTATAGTGTTTTACAATGCATATTTACCTGAAGTAGCAAATCCAGAACAACAAGATAATGTGAGCGCTAAAGGTTTTATGTTGGGATATTCAGGCTCTATAATTTTACTACTTATTTGTCTGGTACTTATAGAAACTGAAGTTTTTGGTTTTTATGATAAACAATTTGGCTCTCAACTTTCTTTTGTTTTAGTTGGTATTTGGTGGTTGGGGTTTGCTCAAATTACCTATGCTAAATTGCCAAAAGAAGAGAAAACTACACTACCTAAAGATAATTATTTTACAAAAGGTTTAAAAGAAATACAAAAAGTATCAAAAGAATTATTTGCTTACAGAGAGCTTAAAATTTTTCTAATATCATTTTTCTTATTAAGTATTGGCGTTCAAACAATTATTTTAATGGCTGGAATTTTTGGAACTATTTTAGGATTAGAAACTTTAAATTTATTAGCAACTATTTTATTGGTGCAATTTGTTGGAATTTTAGGCGCTTTCCTTTTTTCAAGACTATCTAATAAAATAGGAAATATTAAAACGATAAAAATAGCAATTGCTATTTGGGGTTTGGTTTGTTTTATTGGTTTTAATTTAACCAAAGAAACTCCACATATAGAGATGTATTTTTATATTTTAGGAGGTTTAATTGGTCTTGTTATGGGCGCAATTCAATCTTTGGCAAGGTCTACATATTCAAAATTATTGCCTGAAACAGAAGATACAGCATCGTATTTTAGTTTTTATGATGTAACTGAAAAGATAGCGTTAGTAGTAGGTATGGTTACTTTTGGATTTTTAAATTCTATATTTACCATACAATCTAGTGTTTTAGCATTAGCAGTTTTCTTTTTAGCCTCTTTCATTGTGCTTAGTACTTTTAAAAAGACAAAACATGTACAATAATCTATTCTCGAAAGATTTCAGTTAAATAATCTTTTTCTATTATTAACACAAAATCAATCAAAATTTCTTGATCTTTTTTGTTGAGTTTGTTTAGCATTTGTTCTCCTTTAGTAATGGTTTCTAGAGCTAATTCTAAACCTAAAGTTTCTTTTTTGGAAAAAATTTTAGGTTTCATTTTCATTTTAGAAATTAAATAAGCAATGATTTCTTTAATTTTTGCAACCAATTCTTTATCATGGATAATATTGAAGAAAGTTTCTGTATTATTCATGAAACCTTCGATTTCTTTATAAGGTAAAAGTTTAATTAAAGTATTTATTTTGGATGTAGTATAAGGAAGTTCAATATTTTTATTGATAGCTATAACAACCAAGGCATTTTCAAATGTGGTTGCACCCCGATAAGATTTCATTGCTTTTAAGCCTGCGTTAAATACTTTAGGTAAATATCTTCCTTGCCTCAATACCAATTGAAAAGAATCCAAAACTAAATTTAACAACTTTTCTGGGTGTTTTATGAAATCATCTAAAGCGCCAAACGCTTCGTTTAATTCTTTTCTCTTTTCTAAATTAGGATATACATAGGTTAAGAAATAGTCTTTTATTTCACCTACAATTTCCTCATTTATCGTTTTAGGAAAATCAGGTTTTTTCTTTAAAACTTCATATTGATATCGTTCTTCAATTACATTTCTGTAAGCTAAAATAATTTCATTTAAAATTATCTTTTTAGACATATATGTGTGTCTTTTTTAAGTGTTAATTTTTTAAGTACGAATTTAATATAAAGTATTTATAATAATTAAATTGATTTAAATGAAAAAGCAGCTAATAAATAGCTGCTTTTTCATTTAAAATAGTTCAGTTTTACTGAACTGTAATATTAAAACTTACTTCTACATCGGTACTTCCTCCAGCGCTTGCAGAGCTTCCACTATTCGGCTTTGTAGGTTCATGCTTCAAGATAACAGTTAATGTTCCTGAACCTGCACTACCAGTTGTTAAAGAAGTTTCAACACCTAAAGGGTTACCATTACCATCTGTATCAGTTTTAGTAATTGATAATCCAGACACATCAGAAGTATAGAAAAACTCATGTTCATCTGCTTCATCTTTCACTTCTTCAGTAATATCCTCTGCCGGAGATTCTGTTTCATTTAATAATTCAATCAGACCTGTATACGTTAGATTCTCATCTAAATCGCCAGAAATAGAATATGTTCCATCATTTCCACCTTCACCATCAGGGTCACTAAAAGTTAACGTAACTATATTATTACCATTGGTTAAGGTGTATCTAACTGTAGTAATTAGTTCTTCTTCAGTACCTTCATCATGGTCGTGATCATCATCATCAGAACAAGCTGTAAATGTTAAGAAAGAGATTAATAATATAGCTAGTAATCGAGTTATTTTTATTGTATTTGTAATTTTCATAATTGTTTGTTTAATAATTTATTTTAAGTTTTAGGTTATAGTTTCTTCCTAAATCATCGGTAAAATATCGTAATCTATTTAAATGTTCTCTGTAAGATACATTGAACACATTATCTATATTGAATTCTAATTTTAAACTCCCTTCATTAAAAATCTTAAACGCTGCTGATGTGTGTAAACTAAATAGCGAATAGGCAGGAGGTGTTGAACTTATATCTATAAAAACATCTTCTTGCAGTGTAGCATTGTATGTATAAAAATTGTAATCTGGAAATCTATTTTGCTGTAAAATAGTTTTGTTACTTAAACTAATTGTTAATTGATTTAAATGATCATTTACGTAAGACAAACGATTACTAAAATTAGCGGCAGGCATATGAATTAAAGGAATATCATCTGTTAAATTATCTCCTTGTAATAGACTTAAACTACCTAGATAATTAAAGTTTTTACTAATTTTCTTATTCACATCAATATCAACGCCAAAAATTTGCGCATTAACTTGAATGTATTTCCATTCAGGAAAAGCACCTCTGATATTTCTATCTATGCCAAAAGGAATTAGTTGAATAAAATCATCAATATATTTATAATATGGACTAATAGTAAACCCAAAATCATCGCTATTTTTTTCAAGAGAAATTACAAATTTGTTTGCAACTTCTTTCTTCATCGTTAAAAAGCCATATTCTAACCTTGCAGCACTATGATGCAAACCATCACTGAATAATTCTGATGGATTAGGCATTCTTGAAACCAAACCATAATTTGTAAATAATGATATATTTTTTTCAAACTGTTTGCTATACCCTAGAATTGCAGAAATATTGTGGAATGTAAATTCAGGATTTGTTAGAATTCGTGTATTGTCAATTGATACTTCGAACTCAGGAAACAATTCATCATAATTATAAGTTTCATTCCAATCTGTAAGATTATATATTTTACTTACATTGATTGCTGAAAAGTCATAACGAATTCCTGCACTTAATTTACTAACTTCATTCAAATTATAATTTGCAATAGCATACATTCCAGCTTCATATTTATCAAAGTCTGGGATTAAAGCTCTAACACCAGTACTAAAAGCTACGTTTTGTTGATAACGAAATAACAAACCTGTATTTATTTTTAAGTTATCGAAATAATCTATCTGTAAATTAGGCTGAAGACTTGTGGTAAACAATCTCAAGTCTATAACCGGTGTATTTTTTAAATCACCTCTTCGTAAATCAAATTCTTTACGTCTGTTGATTTGAAAATCGTACTGAACAGTTAATTTTCCAAAACCCTTGTAACGTTTGTAAGCTTCAATTTTTGCTAAATGATGAGCTATAGACTGTTTTGGAAAATCTATAGTATATGAAAAATCTTCAATAACCCTTGGTAGTGGACTATCTATAGCATTTTTTAAATCATTTACGTTACCAATATGAGACGCTTTTAATATACCAAATTCGTTATCTACATAACTATAATAGACATCAAAACCTTTTTCAAAACTATTATAGCCAAACTGAACAGAACCATTTAAGCTTTTTATGCCACTATTGGTTAGGTTATAATTGGCTGCTTCAAAATCTCCAAATTGTTTGTAATTCATTTGAAATTTTGTATAAAGCCCTGATTTGTAGGTTTTAATAATTTCAGAATTTAAACTACCACCCAAACCATTTGAATTAAATGATGTTAAAGTGCTACCAAATAAACTATCTTTAACTGAGTATCTTTTTGGTCTTAGAAGGATTAATCCACCTATAGCATCACTGCCATATTTTAATGTATTTGCCCCTTTTATAACATCAATTCTATCACTAGCGTTAATATCTATATTTGGTGCGTGTTCATCTCCCCATTCTTGGTCATACATCCTTACATTGTTGTTAATAATTAAAAGCCTGCTACTATGTAAGCCATGAATCATTGGTTTTACAATAGAATTCCCCGTATTTAGTGAGGAAACACCACTAATGTTATTTAACGCATCTCCTAAAGATTTATCAGTAAATTCTTCTATTACTGCCTTTTTGATAGATTGTTCTACACTAGATTGTTCCGTTTTTATATTTGTTTTTACAACAACTTCATTTAATTCTTCTAAATGATGTTCTAAAAAGATGTCCCTTTCAATACTTTTATCTATATCGATTGAAATTTGCTTTGTTTCGCAGGAAATATGTTTAATTACTAGAATTATTTTTCCTTTACATAAATTATTAATTTCGTATTCACCATCAATATTTGATGTTGAATACTTATTTAAATTAAGTACAACAATTGATGCACCAAATATTGGTGTTTTGTCGTGGAAATCGATAATTTTACCTTTAAAAGTGATGTTACAATCTTGTGCAGTTGCACTTATGCAATACAAAAGTACACACAAAAAAAATAGTTTTTGCATTTTAGTCTTTTATGTTCAAAAAAAGTTTAAGCTTGAACATAAAGAGGAGGTCCCCTTAAATAAAACGATAATCGATAATGATTTTTTAAGAAACTATATTGTATACTATCATCATTAGAAATGACAGTTTTGGTAAGAATTTTATAATGATTTGTGGCTAAAAAAGAAACACTTTGTTTTATAAGATGTAAGCTACAATCAATATCTTTTTTATGAATATGCTGATTTGTTTTAGAACTACAAACAGCGTGTTCATGATTTAAAAAATCGTGAATAGAATTTATAGTTAATGGTAATAAAAATATTACCATTAGAAAAATACCTATATGTTTTTTGAACGTTTTAATCTTATTTTTCTTTTTTTCTAATTCTTAAATTTAACATTTCAACACCTAAAGAAAATGAAATTGCAAAATACAAATATCCTTTTGGAATAGCACCAACAGTTTTGTTAAAAAAGGCTGTATGAGATAAATGAGCGGCTTCTGTAATTAACATAAACCCAATTAATATTAAAAAAGACAATGCCAACATTTGAATTGTTGGATTTCTATTGACGAATTTATTGATTGGCTTAGAGAAAATCATCATAATAATTATAGAGATAATTACAGCTATTATCATAATAATTAAAGCACCGTCAATTCCATTTGTCATACCAACAGCCGTTAAAATACTATCAAAAGAAAAAACAATATCTATTAAAATTATTTGTACAATAACACTCTTAAAAGATATGATTTTCGGTGATTTTAAAATATGTTCTTCATTTGTGTTTTCAACTTTTTGTCTTATTTCTTTGGTGCTTTTGAATAATAAAAAAATACCTCCTAAAAATAAAATAATACTCTGTCCTGTTAAACCAGTTTTAAACCAACCAATATCCAGCGTTAAAAATGGATTTTTCATGGCTATTAAATAAGAAACACTAAATAGAAGCAATATTCTTGTAATCATGGCCAAACCTAAGCCTAATAATGTCGCTTTTTTCACCTGATTTTCAGGTAATTTATTGGCTGAAATAGAAATAAAAATAATATTATCTATTCCTAGAATAATTTCTAGAAAAGTAAGCGTTAGCAGAGCAACCCAAGTATCTGCATGTAAAAATATTTCCATATTATTTTACTTTATATATTGTTGCTTTTTTTTTAAATTTTGAAAAGCCAATTTTAACAGTAAAATCATAAGATTCTTTATGAATTTTATTAATCTGCACAAACATTGGATCTTTCTGTAATGTGGTTTTTGGATTAATATATTTTAAGGTGTAAAAGAAATTATTTTTCCATTTTATTGACAAAGTATCTATATGATTTCCATGTTTACTAATTTGAATACTATCTTTTCTGATAATAGTTTCTTTTACAAAACCTTTACCAGCAGGAATTTCAAAAATACCTACTTTAAATCGATCTGAATTGTCTTCAAATTCAGATTTACATGACGCTAATGTTAAAATGCCTAAGATGATATAGATTGCTTTTTTCATTAAACTCCGGTATAATTGGATGGGGTAATTGCTTTTAACTCTAACTTTATTTCTGTTGAAACTTCTAAAGTATCAATAAAATCTGCAATTGAACTTTGATTTATTTTTTCATTTGTTCTTGTCAACCCTTTTAGTGCTTCATAAGGATTAGGGTAGGCTTCACGTCTTAAAATTGTTTGAATAGCTTCTGCTACAACAGCCCAATTGTTTTCTAAATCATCTTCAAACTTCTGTTTGTTTAATAACAATTTATTTAAACCTTTTAATGTTGATGTAAAAGCAATAATTGTATGTCCAAAAGGGACACCAACATTTCTTAAAACAGTACTATCGGTTAAATCACGTTGTAAACGAGAAACTGGTAATTTAGCAGAAAGATGCTCGAATATTGCATTTGCTAAACCTAAATTACCTTCAGAATTTTCAAAGTCAATAGGGTTTACTTTATGTGGCATTGCAGAAGAACCTACTTCACCAGCCTTAATTTTTTGTTTAAAATAATCTGTAGAAACATACGTCCAGAAATCTCTGTCTAAATCTAAAACAATTGTATTCATACGTTTTAAAGTATCAAACAAAGCTGCTAAATGATCGTAGTGTTCTATTTGTGTTGTAGGAAAAGAATGATGTAATCCTAGTTTTTCTTGTACAAATTTACCTCCAAATTCTTTCCAATCAATAGATGGGTAAGCTACCTTGTGTGCGTTAAAATTTCCTGTAGCGCCACCAAACTTAGCTGCACTAGGGATGTCGTTTAATAAATTAAATTGCTCTTTTAAACGAACCACAAAAACTTCAATTTCTTTTCCTAATCTTGTAGGAGATGCTGGTTGACCATGAGTTCTTGCCAACATAGAAATATCTTTCCATTCAATAACTAACTCTTGTAATCGCTCTAGAAGTTCATTATATTGTGGCACATAAACTTCGTTCATTGCTTCTTTTATAGAAAGCGGAATTGCAGTATTATTTATATCTTGAGAAGTTAATCCGAAATGAATAAATTCCTTATGTTTTTGTAAACCTAAAATGTCAAATTTTTCTTTTATAAAGTATTCAACCGCTTTTACATCATGGTTTGTAACTTTTTCAATATCTTTTATTTTTTGAGCATCTTCTGCTGTGAAATCGGTATAAATTTTACGCAAATCTTCAAATAAATTAATATTAAAGTCAGCTAATTGAGGCAAAGGAATTTCACATAGTGCTATAAAATATTCTATTTCTACCCTAACTCTGTATTTTATTAAAGCTTCTTCAGAAAAATAGTTGGCTAATTTTGATATTTTATTTCTGTAACGCCCATCAATTGGAGAAATAGCATTTAGTTGAGTTAAGTTCATTGTTCAGTTCTGTTGTTAAATGCAAAAATAAGCATTTCAACAGATTTACAAAGTAGATTCCTTATGTTTTTCTATCAAAATCAGTACTTGTTTTCCTCTCGCGTTTGTGCCTTTGCTCTTGTGGATAATTTTAGTTTCAATGAGCAGTTTTAATTCAGGATGAATTCAATCTTTCTGCAATCCAAATAGATATAAAGTATGAATTGTATAAACTCAGTAGCTATTTTTTGAGGAGTAATGAACCAATCAAATGCACATGTCACAATGGCATCTATCTGAGAATTTTTTAGTGCTTTTTTAAATTCATTTTCTTTACATGAATAAAAAGCTGTTGCTAAATGTTCGCAAATTTTTGCAAAAGGTCTAATTGCACTATCAAATTTTAAAGTGGATATTTGTGCAGAGAATTCATTTAAATAAGGAACCATTCCATCTAAATCATGATGTGTATATATTCGTTCTAAAATCCAGGCTGCTCTTATAGAAACTTTATTTTCCACATCAAAAGTTAGAGATACTAAATCTTTAAACAAATTTTGATTTTCTAATATAATATTAGCAACTTTTTGACGGTTTTATATTTTAGGAGATCCCATCGAATTAAGTTGTTCAGTTAAAAAAAGCACACTCATTTTAATACGATTAGTGTATATTTACTCTAAAAAGGTTATATCAATGATAAAGATAAAAAGACTCAATTTTATATTTACTTTTTTTACTTGTTTTTTTATAAGTACGAATACTATTGCTCAAGCAATTAATCAGTTTGATAAAAGTAAGCAAAGGACAGGAGTTTGGAGAAAATATTATCCCAACCATAAAATACGTTATTCTGGTGCTTTTGAAAAAGGAAAAGAAATTGGAGTTTTTAAATTTTATGACAATTCAAACTCTCAATTTCCAGCAATTATTAAATCCTATTCTAAGAAAAGTGATGCTGTTATAGTCGAGTTTTATTCACTAAATGGCAAATTACAGAGTAAAGGTTCTTTTTTACATAAAAAAAGAGTGGGTCGTTGGATATATTATTTTCAAGACGGTAAAAAAATGTCTGAAGAATTTTATAGAGAGGGAAGGTTAGAAGGAAAGTTAATAAACTATTATCCGAATGGAAAAGAGACAGAAATTTCATTTTATAAAAAAGGTTTTAAAAATGGAACTTCTGAAAAATTTTCAAGCAAGGGAATTTTAATTGAAAGTGTTAATTATAAAAATGGAAAACTAAATGGTATTGCTAAATATTTTGAATTGAACGGAAATTTAAAAGAGACTGGTTCATACTTAGCAGGAAAAAGAATTGGAAAGTGGGAGTATTATTTAGATGGCGAAGTTGCTTCGGATGAAGATTTAAAGAAAAAAAAATCTAATTTTTTGAAGCAAAAAGGGAATTGATTGTTAAGTTTCAAAAGTTTAAAAAAGACGTTTTATCTTTTTCTATTTGATTATAATTAAAAAAAGATGACAATAGTTTTAATATAATGTAAACCAATTATAACATCAATTCTTTCAATCAATAAATCCTAATCAAATTTGTAACTTTGCGATCTCAAAATTAAAAAATGAAACGAGTAGTTGTTGGTCTTTCTGGTGGTGTTGACTCTAGTGTTACAGCACATTTATTAAAAGAACAAGGTTTTGATGTTATTGGGCTTTTTATGAAAAATTGGCACGATGATGCTGTAACCATTTCTAACGAATGTCCTTGGTTAGAAGATAGTAATGATGCAATGATTGTTGCAGAAAAACTAGGGATTCCTTTTCAAGTTGTAGATTTAAGCGAGCAATACAAAGAACGTATTGTAGATTATATGTTTGACGAGTATTCAAAAGGAAGAACTCCAAATCCAGATGTCCTGTGTAACAGAGAGATAAAGTTTGATGTTTTTATGGATATTGCTTTAAATCTAGGTGCAGATTATGTGGCTACTGGTCATTATTGTAGAAAAGGAGAAGAAATTATCCATGGAAAACCTGTTTATAAATTATTAGCAGGAAAAGACACGAATAAAGATCAATCGTATTTTTTATGTCAATTATCTCAAGAACAATTAACTAAAGCATTATTTCCAATTGGCGAATTAACAAAGCCAGAAGTAAGAGTAATTGCTAAAGAAGCAGGTTTAATTACTGCTGAAAAGAAAGATTCTCAAGGTTTGTGTTTTATTGGTAAAGTAAGATTGCCTGAGTTTTTACAACAAAAATTACAACCAAGGGAAGGTGCTATTGTAACTATTCCAGTAGATTTTTCTCAATACACAAAGTCAACGCCCATTTTTGAAAACAAAGAAGCGGAGTTAGCCTATTTTTCAACAAAGTTTTCTTACAAAAAAGAAGACGGACAATTAGTAGGTAAGCATCAAGGGGCGCACTATTTTACAAAAGGTCAACGTAAAGGACTAAATGTTGGAGGTACAAAAGAAGCATTGTATGTTATAGAAACTGATGTTGCAGAAAACATAATTTATACAGGTGAGGGTAAAAATCACCAAGGGTTATATAGAAACGTATTGTTTGTTTCTAATGAAGAAATTCATTGGATTCGGGAAGATTTAGCTTTAAATATTGGCGACAATATGCAGGTTGAAGCTAGAATTAGATATAGACAAACATTAGAAAAAGCAACTTTGCATAAAGTAGAAAAAGGGTTGTATGTAGAATTCGAAAAGAAACAGTCTGCCATTCAAGAAGGACAATTTGTAGCTTGGTATCAAAATGAAGAACTGTTGGGTTCTGGTGTTATTTCATAAATAAAAGTTGATATGAAAAAGAAGTTTTTATTAATACATATTTTATTTATTTCGTTTTCAGTTTTTTCTCAACAAGATTCTATTGTAAATTATTTAGATAGATATTATAAGAAAGTAAAAAAAGAGCAGGCAACTTATATTCAAACCATTGTAAAAAATAAATCTTTATGGTTGGGGACTGTTTATTTTGGAAACGGAAAAATTAAGCTTCAAGGCAATTTTGAAAAGAAAAATCTAAAAACAAGAATTGGTCTTTTTAAAGTATTTGATCATAAAGGGAATTTAAAGTCTATCCAAAATTATAATACAAATGGAGCAAAGAACGGAGTTTATGCTTATTTTAATAAAAAAGGCGATCGAATTACTAAAGGATATTTTTTAGAAGGAAGAAAGGAAGGTATTTGGAAATACTTAGACGAAAATAAGAGGGGTAGAGCCAGAATTGTATACAAAAATGGAGAAATTCTTGATTACAATCTTTGGAATGAAGAAGGCATAACGATAAAAGAAAATTTAATTATATCGAGATCACCTCAATACAAAGGAGGTCGAGAAAAACTTAAAATAAAATTAAATAAAGAGTTAATAAGTGGATTAAGAAAAGCAGGGTTTAATACTAATTTTCTTTTAAAATGCTCTATTGATAAAAAAGGTAAAGTTCAAGATATCTCCCTGATTCCCAATATTGAAGCTATATTCGAAAATAAAATAATTACTTATTTTAAAAATTTTGAAGGTATGCAACCTGGAATTATAGCAAATATGAAAGTTGAATTTCCTCTGGAAATTCCATTTATATTTAATTAATTTTCATAAAAATATTTTTTTTTTAAAGTTGATAAAGTAATAATGATACATAAAATCACAGATCTTTTTAAAATAGAGTATTCAATTACTTAAGGAGGGATGATTTTGTATTATAAAATAATATCTTTAGCTAGCAATTCTTATATTTTGAGTTTAATTGATATTTATTATTATTTAGATAAATTTATGAAAAATAAAATAATTCTTTTTTTCTTTTTCTTTTCTATTTCTTTCTATTCTCAAGAAAACGAAGATGCTTGGGTATTTATAAAAGACAAACCTAATGCTGCTAGTTTTCTAGCAAATCCTCTACAAATGTTATCTCAACGCTCAATTGATAGAAGGGAAAAAAGTAATATTTCTATCGATGAAAAAGATGTTCCTATTTATAACGTTTATTATAGTGAATTAAAAAATGAGGCTACAATTGCTGTTTTAGGAAAATCGAAATGGTTGAATGCAATTCATGTTCAGGGTACAGTTAATCAAATTAACGCTTTATTGTCTAAATTTTCTTTTATAGAATCTATAGAATATGCTAACAAATCGCTGAATACTGGCGCAAAAACAAAAGGAAAGAAAATAATTCCTGACCACTACAATAAATTTAATCAAGTGCTAACTGATTTTGATTATGGAGCTGCCGATAACCAAATTAAAATGTTAAAAGGTGATTATCTACATCAACAAGGATTTACAGGACAAGATCAAGTAATAGCAGTTATTGATGCCGGTTTTCCAAATGTAAATACACTCTCAGCTTTTCAAAGATTAAGAGATAATAATCAAATTTTAGGAGGCTATAATTTTGCTGATAGAAATACAAATTATTATACAAGAAACAGTCATGGTACACATGTTTTATCAACAATTGCGGGTTATTTAGAAAATGAATTTGTAGGCACAGCGCCAGA
>Ga0233426_10002781_pt1 | contig 14331 bp, 12 predicted proteins | sample SI_118_April2016_6_FD_179875 | JGI IMG/M metagenome (GOLD analysis project Ga0233426, IMG submission 179875) | Seawater microbial communities from Saanich Inlet, British Columbia, Canada - SI_118_April2016_10_MG | ecosystem: Environmental > Aquatic > Marine > Inlet | place: Canada: British... | reverse complement strand
CTTATTCATCTGCCCACCTTTTTTGCTTTCAAATCGTTTTAAGTCGAAAGATCTGATCGCGAGGTGGGCAATTAGTTCAATCCTTATCCAGTTTTCAGGTTATTTAAACAATGAGGATAAGATCATGAAACTAACTAACATAACCCTAGTATCTATGATGAGTTTATTAATGGTGGCATGTGGAGGCGGTGGTTCTGATTCCGCTCCTGAACCAGCTCCTGCGGTGGTGGTTGAAGAAGTTGCTGTAACGGTAGTGGAGGTTCCTACTGAAGTGGTTGTTGTAGAGCCAGAACAAGAGCCTGACCCGGAAGCTATTTATGAAACCACAGCTGAACTTATTGCTTCTAAATCGTTTCTGCTTGAGCAAGAATATGAGTTAACGGTAAGTTACCAAAACCAGAATAGACGAAGCACCTATTTATCAGTGTGCACTGAATTTACTGAAGGCCCACAGGGTATTAAAGTGAATTATAATAGCTGTTTGTTACGTACTTCTATTGATAACGACTATAAAGGTAAGTTAATGGTGGCAAATGATCAAAATCGTTTAGTGATGGCCATATGGTATTTAGATGACACGAAAAATCCAAGATATGAAATATGGGAAAATGATCTTGATAGTAACGATGTAAGAAATTTTGAGGTAAATTAATGGCGGTATATAAATTAATTTGGGCAGCAATTAATTTAAAAACGCCAAAACATTTGACCCTGTAACAAAATCTGTGTAACTGCCTATTATTAATACCCATGAAGGGTTAAGGATAGGCAGAATATGAATAAGAAAGAACTCGAAGCGTTTGGTAAGCAAGCGGCTAAATCAATCAAGACAGAAGCAGACTTAACTGACTTTCGTAGAATGTTAACCAAGATAACGGTTGAAGCAGCACTTAATGCTGAATTAGACGAACACCTTGGTTACTCTCGCCATGAACAATCTCAGCAAAATAACTACCGTAATGGTTATTCATCGAAGACCATCAGAACCGAAGATGGTGAAGTCGATTTAGATGCCCCACGCGATAGAGATTCAAGCTTTGAACCTCAACTAGTGAAGAAAAACCAAACTCGTTTCACCTCGATGGACGACAAAATTTTATACCTGTATTCCAAGGGAATGACCACGCGTGATATCGTCGCTACCTTCAAAGAAATGTACGATGCTGATGTATCTGCAACACTTATTTCTCGCGTAACGAACGCCGTTATTGAGCAAGTGATTGAATGGCAAGCCAGGCCACTTGATGCAGTTTATCCCATTGTTTATTTAGACTGTTTGGTGGTTAAAATTAGGCAAGACAAACGTGTTATTAATAAAGCGGTTTATCTCGCATTAGGCGTCAATATTGAAGGCCATAAAGAATTACTCGGCATGTGGATATCCGAAAACGAAGGGGCTAAGTTCTGGCTCAACGTGTTAACTGAACTTCAAAACCGAGGGGTGAAAGATATCCTCATCGCCTGTGTCGATGGCCTTAAAGGTTTTCCTGATGCAATTAATACGGTTTATCCCCAAACGCAGGTACAGCTCTGTATTGTGCATATGGTGCGTAATTCATTGAAACTTGTGCCATGGAAAGATTATAAAGCTGTTACTGGCGACTTAAAGCGAATATATCAATCAGTAACCGAAGAAGAAGGCTTAATGGCTCTCGACCAGTTTGAGCAACGATGGGACAGTAAATACCCCAGTATATCGCGTTCATGGCGCAGTAACTGGCAAAACGTTAGTACAATATTTAACTACCCTAATGATATACGAAAAGCCATTTATACCACGAATGCGATTGAGTCATTGAACAGTGTAATTCGTAAGGCAATTAAAAAGCGTAAGCTGTTTCCGCATGATGATTCGGCTAAAAAAGTTATCTATTTAGCGATTGAACAAGCATCCAAAAAATGGACGATGCCGATAAGAAATTGGAAAACGGCCTTGAATCGTTTTATGATTGAATTCGAAGACCGTTTGAAAGATGTTATTTAAACCTGGCAGTTACACAAAATCTGTTACAGGGTCAAACATTTATTTATCCATTTATAATTTCAAACGCCCATATTGGGCGTTTAATCATTTTAACTACATTTATGTTGAAGGTACTGGCCTAACTCATTTATCGGCAAGTTGATGTGAACAGAGTGCCATCAGAATCAAACTTACTCTCAACCCGATTTCTTCCTCTGTCTTTTGCTTGATAAAGCAAGCTATCCGCTATACTTATTAACTCTTTTTCATGGCTGTCTCTCGTCGGTTTCATTTCAGCGACACCAATACTGGCTGTTAAATTTTGTTTAATAGGGGAATTTTTGTTGTTTATATTAAGACCCTCAATTTTTTTGAGTAGTTTTACTGATAACAGTTCAGCTTGTTTGAGCGATGTATCACTCCACACAAGCGCAAACTCTTCTCCACCATACCTTGCACAAATATCACTTGGTCTACTTGTAAATTCTTTAAGCAATTCACCAATACGCATCAAGCATTCATCACCCGACTGATGGCCGTAAGTATCATTTAATAACTTAAAATGATCTAAATCTATTATGGCGAGGCAAATGGTTTTTTTAAGTCTAACGCATCTTTTCCACTCGGCATGGAGGAATTCATCAAATGTTCGACGATTAGGAATGTTAGTTAAACCATCCATTTTAGATAAGTTTATCGCTACTTCTTCAGCTAATTTTCTTTCTGTTATATTCTGATGTGATATTACATAGTAATTATCTTTTTTAATGCTAAAAGGAGATACACGCATCATAAACCATCGCTTTTCTTCTGGGCCATGGCAATGATACTCTAAATAAAAAAAACTGGTTGCGCTGTTCTATTACACTCCTAATCCCATTCGCTGCTTCTGAGCCAAAGTCATCACCCATAGCGGAAGCTTTATCACATTCATCTAAATAATTTACATTATTCCAGTCACTGACCATCATACATTTATTATTATCTCCAAATGATTACCAACTTTTATTTACAAATTGAATCTAACCTTTTTCATCTATAACGACTATGTGCTCAGTTATTGAATCAAGAACATGCCTTAAAAAGTCGTACGAACTTTCCATGTTTATCCTTTTAGTTTAAATCACATACAGTGTTGTTCTTAATTTATTGTTTATAAATATATGATGGAACATTTTCCGTTACATGTAAGCGTAGTTCATCAGCTGCGGTATTGTTAATTTATTGAGGATGCCGCATTTAATCCGTAAATTTCTACATTGCAAATTGCGTAATAATTTGCAATGTAGAAATTACAATATAAATGCTTATGTATTTCTAATTTAACCGCTTGATTATAAGGTTAAAAACTTCATTGGATGAGTGGTACGGATTATGCTTCATAGTGAATAGACATCATTAAAGGAAATTCACTATGAACCTATCGTCAAAGCAATTAAATACAAGAGATGTAGAATGCACAGCTATTAAAGTTAATAATGTTGGAAATGTTTTACATTTATTACAGAAAACACTTACAAAACTATCAGAAGTATCTGACTTACCTATTAAGATTATCTGTGACGAAAAAAATAAATACCTTATCAGGCAGCAATTAAATGAAATGAACTGTGGTACAGAAGTATTTTTGAATGGTGATATTGCCAATCCTGAACCTTCAATCCTTTTTACTGTAACTTTACAATGAAGGTATTAAGCCTCTGTCACTTTTACAATAATTTGTCCTTAAGCTCCATCACCGATAAATGTATTTATATGGCTAAAACAGCATATTTTTAAGCTTATCAAGGTGGAGTAATACTCCTGAAAAACCTCTCAATAAAACTGATTCATGTACATTTGTATAAAATAATGTATACTATCGCGCTTTATAAAGCAGTATCTAAAAGTATTCAAATTTAGAATATCACGTCTATTAAGAACGTAGGTTGATTTCTTTAGTAAGTTACCAGCATCGTTAACGTTTTACAAAAACTGAACAGCCTGTTGTTGCCTTTTTAAATCGCATGAATACGTACCGTTTTGCCTATTACAAGGCAAGCCTATTGGCTAAAGTCCGATAGTGTCGACATTCGGTACAGTTAATTCACCAACAGAAGAGTTATATTTAATGTTCGATTATATTATCGTGGGTGCAGGTCAAGCTGGATTGTCTATGGCCTATCATCTAACACAAGCGAATGCTAACTTCCTCATGCTCGATAGCGCAGAAGAAATTGGCGAATCATGGCTTAAGCGTTGGGATTCATTAAAATTATTTACGCCTACTGAATTTAACCATTTGCCCAGGTTGCCTTTTCCTGCCGCCAAAGGTCATTATCCAGATAAATATGATGTTGCTAATTACTTTAAATCCTATGTAGAAAAATTCAAATTACCTGTTAAGTTAGGTGAGAAGGTGCTGAAGGTTGTCCAATCAAATGATGTGTTTGATGTGCAATGTTTGGAAAATACTTATCAATGTAAACAAGTAATTATTGCTTCGGGCCCATTTCATACCCCTTTTATTCCTCCTTGTCATAAATCATTATCTTCAGATATTAAGCAAATACATAGCAGAGATTATCGTAACCCAGAACAATTAGTTGAAGGTGATACTTTGGTCGTTGGTGCTGGTGATTCTGGGTTTCAAATTTTAAAAGAAATTGCAGAATATAGTAAAAATAACCATGTGTATTTCTCTGGGAGCACCAGTTCGTTGACTATACCGCAAGAATTCTTAGGGAAAACTGTATGGTGGTGGTTTAAATTATTCGGTGTGTTATCAGTTAACAAATTTAGCTGGATTGGTAAAAAGCTTAAACAAAAAATGCAGCCCGTTATTGGTATTGATATTAAATCGCTTTTATCAAGTAGCAATATAACGGCTGTTGGACATACGTTGGACGCTAGCGAAAATACAGTTAGTTGCCAATTAGCTAAATTAGATACTATTAATAACATTATATGGTCTACTGGATTTAGAGCTGATTTTTCATGGATTGAAGATATTAAACTCGACGAGCAAGGTTATCCGGTTAATTATCGTGGCATAGGTTCAACAAAAGGAATGTACTTTATTGGACTACCTTGGATGTATACGCGAGGGTCTGCAACACTTGGTGGTGTTCATAAAGATGCTGCGTACCTGATTAATGAAATGCAAAAGTATCCATTGAATACCTCTTATGTAGAAGCTAAACCAAAACAACAAGCTGTCGCTGGATAGAATTCAACCGGTTGCTCAAAGCTATAAATAGATGTTATATATTGAGAGATAGTTTTAGCTGAGATTATTTAAATACCTTCAACCTATAAAAATAACCATCACCATAAGGTATTGGTTCAGTACAGCAATAACAATAATGATATTATTATTTATCACTTTTTTCATACTTCCATACTTTCCTATTTAAAATAATTACTTTTACCCTGAATTAACTTTCGTAAATGATTTTCCACTATATTTTATAGTGGTTTCGCGATGCTTGTTACGCTAAAGTACCCTATACGAACAAGGAGTTAACGTGATTGAAGTAAAGGATTTGTGTTTTAGCCGCAATGATGGCGATAACAAACACAACATATTGAATCAGCTAGATTTGTTTATACCAGAAGGGCAACATCTTGCATTACTGGGTGATAGTGGTTCAGGTAAAACGACTTTTTTGCACATATTAGCAGGGCTACTGCAAGCAGATAGCGGTTCGGTAAGTATAAATAATCAAGAGATTTCTCAACTTAATGAAACAGAGCTTGCGCTTTATCGTCGTAAAATAGGGCTGATATTCCAGCATTACCAATTGCTTGATTGTTTAACCGTAAAACAGAATATATTGTTTCAACATAAGTTAAATTATCCAACGCAAGCTGCTAGTGAGTTTGATCATCTTGTTAATGAACTCGGCCTTCAAAATAAGCTCGGGGCATTACCTGACCAGCTATCTGGCGGCGAACAACAAAGAGTTGGCATCGCAAGGGCGTTAATTAATAAGCCTCGCATAATTTTTGCAGATGAACCGACAGGTAACTTAGATCGAAAACGTTCGCACCAAGTTGTTAAACTTCTTACTGAGTTATGCAGTGAACGAAAAATAAACCTGGTGATGGTGACTCATAGTAATCAATTAACTGATTATTTTGACCATGTGAAAGTTTTAAGAGATGGCTGCTTTGACTGATGTTACTCATGAAATCAAACTGATTTTAGCTACTCATCTAGCGTTTTATCGAAGACACCCTTGGTTAATGGCATTGTTTTTTTTAGGGTTTAGTTTAGGCAGTGCACTATTGACTGCAATTTCAGGGCTTAACCAAGAAGCAAATGCTCGTTATCAAAATTCCTCTGCGTTAATTAATAACCCCGTTACTCATTTAATAAAACCGCTCACAGGGAAATACACTATCGATGGCAATGTTTGGCTCAATTTACGTCAACATGGTTTTGTAAATGCGCAACCTGTTTTGCGTGGTAGATTGAAAACGAATAAAGGACAAGCACTTGCCATTCAAGGTGTGGATACCTTGTTATGGTTAAATAGCGCGCAATTCAATCAAAGTACTAAAAATAAAGATAAAACACCTACCCAACTTTCACTTTCTACTTTGCTCGTAGACTCACAATTTTCTGAACGAGTTAATTCAGTAACAGATAATAAAGCGATATTTGATCTAGAAAATGGTCAAAAACAACCAGATGTTAGCTTGGTAGAGGGTATTGGGTTATGGGCAATTACCGACATCGCCAATGCCGATTATTTATTAGATGCGAAAGGGCAACTCAGTTTTATTGAGTTATCCCAAGTCACCGATCATCAGTTAATAGAAATAGAACAGCTAATTTCGGGGCAAGCGCAGCTGATTGATGCGAAGCAACAATCGTTCGATGTTTTGTCTGAAGCATTCTTTTTTAATCTCACCGCACTTGCCATGCTCGGTTATATTGTTGCTGCATTCTTGAGTTTTAATGCGATAAAACTTACGTTAACGGCACGAAATAAATTATTAAAACAAATGCAGTTATTAGGCTGCACAAAACTAAATATTCAACTTAGCCTTGTAATTGAGCTAATTATTGTGAGTCTTTGTACTGCGCTATTAGGTACTTTAGGTGGTTATTTAATTGCTAATGCACTGGTGCTTGATGTCAATAGAACATTGATTGGCTTATATCAACTCGATAAAGCATTGGTAATTAATTGGCAGTGGTTTAATGTTTTATTGGGTTTGACCCTTAATATATCTGCGTTAGCGGTAATATTGTTAGCGCAAGCTAAGCAAGTCGTTAACAAAAGTAAACTGATGTTTTACGGTTTGTTGGCAAGTACTGTCGTGGGGTTAATTTGGTTACTCAATTATGCCACTAATGAGTACCAAGCTTTATTACTATGTTTTGCCCTTTTAATGTTGTTTATTTTGTTAGTGCCTAAAGCGTTATCTGGTTTGGTTTCATTACCTGTAGTAATTACGAATCCGTTAACACAGTGGCTTCATGCTGATACACGTCTTCATATAAAAGATCTCCATATTGCAATCATTGCAATTTTAGTCGCCCTGGGGAGTGCTATCGGTATGCAAATCATGGTGAAAAGTTTTAGTCATACGTTAAATGCACATCTTGAAAAGCAATTAAGTGCAGACATTTATTTGCGGTCAGATAAGCTCGATAACAACTTAAGGCATACGCTCAGTAACTTGTCTGGCGTTGAGAAGTTAAGCATTTATATGGAAAGTGATGGCAAGGTAAATAATATTCCTGCAAACCTTGCAAGCTTTGGTGAAAACTTTGAACATTATCAGCATATTTCTCTGACATCAGGTTTGACGATTAGTAAGGATAATTTTATTGAACAAGGGTGTTTGGCTAATGAGCAAAGTAAAATAAAATTCGGTTTTTCACTAAACGATGTGGCTGTATTTGAGCAAAACGCCACAAAATTTTGTTGTCGTATAACGGATTTTTTTTATGATTATGGTAACCCAAGCCTTTCTTTACTTACCCTTGAGACACGGCAAAAAACAGCGGGACTAAATCACGATATTTTTGGTTATTCTATTCGTTTAAAAAACACTACCTCGGTTGCAGCCTTTAGCGAACGTTTAATTAATGAGTTTAAACAAGACAGCACCAAAATTTTACCCAATAAAAGATTTAAAAAAATGGCTAATGCTTTGTTTGAGGACACATTTGTAGTTACTAAAGCGTTGAATGGTTTTATTCTCGCCATCGCATTATTAAGCCTTAGTACTAGTCTTTTAAGCTTGAGCGTTAATCAATTAAAGCAATTGACCATATTACGTAACTTAGGCGTAACACAGCAACAATTATTAACGATGAAACTACTACAAACCTCAGGTGTGGTTTTGTTTACCATATTATTTGCTGTTCCCCTTGGTTTTGCACTCGGCTTAGCTTTACTGAAGTTTGTAATGCCAATCGCGTTTGGCTGGACCATTCACTTTAGTTTAGATTTGAGTAGCTTATTATTAACGTGTTTAACACTGGTGGCTGTTTCGGTTTTATGTGCATATTTACCGATTCGAAGATTAACGAATTTAGAAGCTAAGAAGGTATAAACTCGTGGTAGAAGGGCAGATATTGAAAGGGTTATTACTCACATCGTTGTTTTTTGTTCTGTGTGCATGTCAACCCATGGTTCAAAAAACAACAGCATCTAAGTTGCAAGTAGCTATTGGGAAACCAGTACAACAAGGTACTCCATTAGTCTTTCCTATTGATCATGGAATTCATGCCGAACAAGGTATTGAGTGGTGGTATTTAACGGCAAATTTACAAAGTAAAACTGGCGAAACTTTCGGTGTGCAATGGACACTATTTCGCACGTTAATGCCAAGTAAAGTTGAATCAAAGTGGTGGGATAACAATCTTTATTTTGCCCATTTTGCAATGCAGCATAAACAAGAGCACGTTGCGTTTGAACGTTTTTCTCGAGCGAGTCAAGCTAAGGTAACTAGCTCGCCGTTTAATGCCAGTATTGATGATTGGCGGTTGAATAGTATCAATAATGAATTTCTGCCACTTAAGCTAACCGCGGCAAATGATAACTACGAAATTGCGTTAACACTAAGCGATAGCCCAATCGCATTACATGGAGACAAGGGGTATAGCCAAAAAACAGAAAGTGGCCATGCATCTTATTATTTCAGTTATCCTTTTTTAAAAGTAAAAGGGAGTCTAATTTTTGCAGGTAAAACGTATGAGGTTACGGGCAATGCTTGGTACGACAGAGAGTGGTCTGCGAGTTTACTTGATAAGGATCAGCTCGGTTGGGATTGGTTCAGCATAATCGACTCTAAATCAGACAAGCAAGGATTAATGATTTTTTGTATTAGGGGGAGTGAGAACCGTTATGATTATTGTAGTGGTACTCGGATAGCGCCGAATGGAGAAACAACTCATATTTCAAAAGAAGATATTAAACTGTCTGTTATTGAAACTGTGACATTAGGTAACCGAGAGTATCCAAGTAAGTGGCAGGTTGAGTTACCTAATAGTGCAGCCATTATTATTGAAAGTATCACAAAAGATTCACGCAATCAGCTAACCATTCCTTATTGGGAAGGCCGAGTGAAAGCAACGGGCGGTTTTAATGGTAAAGGCTATGCCGAGATCACAGGTTACTAACTAACCTGACGTTAATGTCGTCGATATATTGAGTAGCGTTTTCGCTGTTTTACAGTTTATTTTAGACAAAAAAATGCGTTTACTTGAAATCAAGTAAACGCATTATAAAAACATGAAACACTCAGGGAAATAAATGTCTACACATAATAAGAACATCGATATGCGTTAAAGTTCCCTTTCAGCCAATAATTATTTAATATCAAAATTTTCTTTTGTAAATGCAGTCATTTTTGATCGATTACTTTTTGGTTCAGAAAATTGATAGATCATTTAGTCAGGATGTTAACTTAACGTGAAAGTACTAATGGTTAGCATAGGTATAAATTATGTATTCATGAAGAGATTATCAGCCTGTGTCTACTGAACAACTATTATCACCAATATTATCATTTCTTAAATGTGAAACACCTCAATCTAGGATTGATCAAGCCGTTAAGCCAGAAAATTTATCCGTGCTACTTATTGATCCCCTTGTGTGTGAGCTTAATGTAAATATGTGCAAGTTAAGTTTTGACAACTAAAGAATTAGGGGGCGATTGTATAAAGCTCACTTTATGGTAAAAGGTAGCCCAACGGTAAATTTCAATTTTTTATTCTAAATTATCCAATACTAAAGACTTCTTGGTGCGCATTGCTCAATAAAATTAATTTTTCAGATAAACGTCAGCTTTATGATCCAATAGCAGATGCTCTTATAGTGTCCGATTATTTTACAGTTAAAGTATGAATGTCAGGTATTTTTTATTATGGTATTGAAATATATAGATATTATTAAGTTGGCGTGTTTCATGCAGCATACTATTATATAGTGAGGACGTTTCACTTTTAGCATTTATCTTCCAAATCTGTTGGAAGGGATTAAAAAGGAATATCAAATGAAAAGTAAATTTTTAAATGTTTTTTTTGCAATATTTATATGTTCGTTAAGCAGTTTAGCAAATGCAGGACTTATTACTGGTGAGCTAAACGTGGATAACCAGCATTGGGTTTATTTGAGTACCGATGACAATACTCAAGGTATTGAAATTTCATCAGGTAATAATTGGACGGTTACAGACACCTTTAGTACTAATTTAACAGCTGGAACTGATTATTTCCTTCATATTAATGCACAAGATGTTGGTGGGATTGCAGCTTTTTTAGGTAACTTTAGTCTTGGTAATGATCACTTATTTAGTAATGGCCTTACAGAAATATTAACCAATACAACAAATTGGAAAGTTAGCACTAGCGGATGGAATAGTTATGTAGATGCTACAATGGTTAATGGTACTAATGGTGTTTCTCCATGGGGCACAAGGTCCGCCATTGATTCTAACGCAACATGGATATGGTCATCAGATGCTCAAAATGATAACAATGTATATTTTTCATTAGCAATTACGGCAGTACCAGAGCCATCCACATTTGCTATTTTTGCATTAGGAATGATTGGTCTAGCATCACGTCGATTTAAGAAAAAATCTTAATTACTTCTTAAAAATTAAATTCTAGAAAACATCAATTGTAATGGTTGGTGTTTTTTTGTTTCTGGTGATTAAGTATCCTTTGCTATAGCATCTGAGTAAAGACTTCTGGCTATTATCACTAATTTAAGCCAACTTTGAGGTTTTAACCAATTCTTCTTTATCAGTAAACGTCAGCTTTATAATATAAAGCAGTCACTAAAATGTAGATCAGATATTTAAACCTTATGTCTCGAATGTGGCAAAAGGAGAATAAAAATCAATCAATGAGCTTAATCTTTATTGCTATTATATTCCCAACAAAATACCAGAATAATTATTGATATGAATATGCTAAAATTCTTTATCATATAATGTTTATACCCAATAAGTTCAAATCCATGTCTGTCGAAAATTTATTAGCTCCCATAAAGTCCTTTCTTAAATGTGAAACACCTCAATCATGGATTGATGAAGCCGTTAAGCCAGAAAATTTATCCGTGCTACTTATTGATCACCTCGTGTGTGAGCTTAAAGCTGCTCAATCTGCGATGTTTTTGATCAGAAAATATGCGATAGATAAAGAGAGTAGTAGTGCTTTATTAGCTTGGCTACAGCCTTTTGAGCAATTAATTTATAAAAGACAAGGTGATTGGCGTTTATTGCCTTCAAAAAATAAATTAACAAAAGCAATATTACCTAAATCTGGTTCCGCTCACGGACAAGAACTTATTGATAAAATGGTATTACTGATAAAGGAAGAGTTACATCATTTTTATCAAGTACTCGAAATGATGGACGAATACGGTGTTGAATATCAAAGTATTACTCCGTGCCGTTATGCGAAAGGTATGTTGAGGTACGTAAAATCTTTTGAACCTGATGCCATGGTAGATAAGTTAATTATAGGCGCTTTTATTGAAGCAAGGTCGTGTGAACGTTTTGCTAAATTAGCACCGCATGTTGATAAGAAATTGGGCGATTTCTATATCTCTTTATTGCGCTCAGAAGCTCGCCACTATCAAGATTATTTATCATTAGCGACAGATATTGCTGGTAAGGATATTTCAGAACGTATTAAATATTTTGCTGATATCGAAGCTAAATTAATTATTAGCCCCGATGAAGACTTTAAGTTTCACAGTGGCTTACCTGTGTAAATCATCTGATTCTATAAAGTGGTTTCCAGTTCAGAGGAAGTATTCATATTCGCTAATACGCAACAATTTCTGCCTGAATTTTTGGCTTTATATAAAGCTTGGTCTGCATGATTAAATAACGTTGACCAAGTCATATTACTTTCTAATTCAGCAACACCTATTGAGACAGTTATTGGTGGAAGTTGCGTATTACTCTGTCGTTGAACTAACTTCAGCGTTGAAATGGCTGCTCGAATATTTTCAGCAACTTTAAAGGCTATTTCCTGAGACTTGTTTGATAAAACTACTACAAACTCTTCACCACCATACCTAACCGGAATATCATCAGCGGACACTTGTTCTTTGATTATCTTCGCGACAAGTTGAATGACTTTGTCACCAATGCTGTGCCCAAATGAATCATTCACTTTTTTGAAGTGGTCAATATCTATGACGATAGATGAGTGTGTATTATCAAGAGAAAGTTCTTGTAAACGTTGATCACACCCTCGGCGATTTAATAGCCCTGTTAAGGTATCAATTATTGCTTCTTGTCTAGATTCCTCTAGTTTTTGCTTAAGCTGTGAAACTTCTTCTGACGCTTTATGAAGCTCAGAGGATAAAGACTTATGCTGAATTTGTGATTGACCAATAGCATTAAGTAAAAAAGTGGTAATACTTTGTAGGGGTTTATATTCGCCTAAACGATTAAGTGCTTCACCTATTTTATTCAAATTACTAATAGCTTCTTGTTCACTCGACACTTGAATATCTAGTTGCGCTAATGCGCTATTCAATGTATCCCCGATTGGCGTAAAAATTTTATCTTCAATGAGTTGAGTATTCGATAAAAATTCAATAAACAATGCATCAAGAAAAATGTCATCAAGCGATTTATGGGCAGACAATTGTAGGTCGATCTTATGATTTAAGCCTAAATCTTCTTTAGAAAAGTAACAATAAGCAATAGAGTAATGAGAAGGTGTTGGGGCTATACGGTGAAAAAGCATAAACTTTTGAGCTTCTTCAAAAAATTTCGTCGCTTGATGAATACTTCCCTGCGTCATATGACTTCCCTATAAATTTTTTGCATATATTAACAGTTAACTAAAAGTAAACTCAATGTAAAAGTATGAGTAAAGGACGTTTTATAAATTTTTTGTTGCTAAATCCATAACTAATATTTTTTTAGGGGAAATATTACTCGTAGAAGCAATAATTTTAATCTTGAAATGAGTGGTTAAGCAGTTCGATACTATTTGGGGTAACTTTAAGCCATGCACCTTGTTCATACCAATCGCCTAAAACGATGCGTTGAGCCGCTTTGTTGTTGGCTTGTATGTCATGAACTTTTGGTCGGTGCGTATGACCGTGGATAAGTAATTGACTTTTATGCAATTCAAGCTCGGCGATAACTTCTGTTTCAGTAACATCCATTATTTCTTGAGACTTCAGTGCGGTTGCACTGGCGCTTTTCTTACGATAGTCTTCTGCAATTTTTTTACGTACAAAAAGCGGGAGATTTTTAACAATGGCTTGCCACCACCAAGAGCGTGATTTTTTTCGGAATGCTTGATAAGCAATGTCTCGAGTGCATAACGTATCACCGTGCATAATAAGTACAGGTTTACCGTATAAATCAATCATATCTGTTTCAGGTAATAACTGCATCCCACAAGATTTTGCATAATTCCTACCTAGAAGAAAATCTCGATTACCATGAATAAAGTAAATTTTTGTTCCAAGTAAACTTAATGCGTTTAATGCGCTAGCAACTTCAATAACAAAAGGATTCTTATCGTCATCGCCGATCCAGTATTCAAATAAATCACCTAAAATATAAAGCGTTTGAGCTTTAGGAGCATCATTTTTTAGGAATGACAAAAAACAGGCCGTTATATCGGGCCTGTTTTGTGCTAAATGTAAGTCTGCAATAAAGTAAGTTACAGACTCTTTATTTATAGCGTTTGTCACTGAATATTATTACGCAACAATAGCTGATTCGATAATAATTTCTTCTTTAGGAACGTCATCATGACCGCCTAATCTGCCAGTCTCAACTAAAGTCATTTTATCAACGATGTCCATACCTTCAACAACTTCACCAAAAACACAGTAACCCCAACCTTGAACAGATTCGCTTTTGAAATCTAAAAAGTC
>Ga0233426_10002779_pt1 | contig 14332 bp, 21 predicted proteins | sample SI_118_April2016_6_FD_179875 | JGI IMG/M metagenome (GOLD analysis project Ga0233426, IMG submission 179875) | Seawater microbial communities from Saanich Inlet, British Columbia, Canada - SI_118_April2016_10_MG | ecosystem: Environmental > Aquatic > Marine > Inlet | place: Canada: British... | reverse complement strand
CATAAATTTTCCTGCTTTATAATTAACGAATGTTAATTTTTAAAGATATATTATTGGTTACTCATAATTCATCTTGGTGGAAGCAAAAAAAATATAGACACGAAAGTGCCATTTTTTTAGCTAAACAAAGAAGTCTTGGGTGGAGGTTTATAAAAAAACAGTTGCTGGAAAAAAGTTATTTGAATAAAGATACCAGAACTTTTAGTATTTATTATTTAAAAAAAAGGCCAAGATAAGAAACTCAGCCTAGTTCGCTTTACGATATTTATTACTTGCTTAGCTTCCCATAGATGCTGCTACTTTTCCCGATATCATTCCAAAAATTGTTCCTATGATTATTGATAACGATATTGTAACTACTGGATTAGTTAGAGCAGCTGTTGTTACCATAGGTATCATTGCTCCGTCAGCCGCATGAATTATATAGCCTGCTGTAGCTGCATATCCACAGACTGCTGTTGGTGCACAACTAAATAATGGTATTTGTGTGCCAAATATTAATGCAAATACTGTTATTGCTATCCATATAGGTGCGTTTAAATCTCCACCAATATTTATAGCGGATGAAAGTGCAAAGAAAAGCCCTGCTAATACTGCACCGTATATTCCTGCTGTAATAGTCATCTTTAACGCATCATTATCTCCACCATTTTTAAAAAATAAACCCCATGCTATAAATCCAACCCATATTAAATATACCGAGCTTAATATATTACTAGCTAGAAATACTGATACACCCCCAAGAATTCCAACACTAAGTGATAAAGCTAAATGTTGTTTATTCATAAAATTTCCCCTATTTTATTTGCTTTCATTTATAAAGTAACATTTAACATTATATATTTATCAATGTGGGCTTGATCTAAGAATATTTCTATGTGTTGTATAGAATGTCATAATAAGTCTTATTACAGGTCTTTCCCTTACTTATTAGTGAGAATGTTTCTTATTTACAACTAATACTAATTTTTATATGATTAAAAGCTAATTATTATAATAAAAGCTATACCAATTGAGGAAAAAAATAAAAAAAATACTATATATCAAAGCTTCTCCACGAAAACACAGATCTCATTCTATTAGTGTCGCAAACAAGAGCTCTTAAGAATTAATAGCAATATTTTCTAGGTGCGTATATTTCAAGTCCAGAATGAAATAATTTTCTTTTTTTCTGGGCAGACCTAATTTTTGCAATATTATAATATTCTGTATCCTTTGATACACCTCTATAAACTAAATCATCTTTATTAATATTTTTTGATTCTTGTTCTATTATAGAATTAGAACCTCTATAAACTAAGTCGTCTTTACTAACGTCAATTTCTTTATTTTTGATTGACGAAAATTTATTACCTCTATAGATTTTTTCCACGGCAAAATCTCCATTTAATTTTCTTAGTAGGTAAGCTTGTTACGCATGCTTGATGCACCGAATAGGTATATGATTAATATAGCATTTTTTTAAATAAAAACAAATATTGTGTTAGCCAGTATTTCTTAGGCCTGCAGCTATAGCATGAATGGTTCTTAAAAGCGGATTAAACACAGCTTCATCTCTTGTGTCCGAGTTCCTGTGCTTTCTGAGCAACATAACTTGAATATAATTAAGTGGATCCATATAAGGTTTTCTTCTATAGAGTGACAGTGCAAGTTTTTTATTATCTGCCAATAATCTATGAGTATCAATTATCTGAAGCATCAAACTTTCTGTTAATTTATACTCTTCCTCTATTTTTTTAAAAATTTTCCTAGCAGTATCTTGATCGTTTGCCAAAGTAGCATAATCTTTAGAGATAGCTAAATCTGCTTTTGCAATTGCTTGCCCAATATTATCAATCATCATATGAAAAAATGGCCATTCCTTATACATCTCTTGAAGGATTTCTATTCCATGTTCATCATAAATTTTATTTAATGCTGAGCCTAATCCATACCATGCTGGAAGTGTATTTCTAGATAAAGACCACCCAAATACCCAAGGAATTGCTCTTATAGAGTATCTTGACCTTTCACCATTTGATCTATGTGAAGGTCTGGAACCTATATTTAACTCACCTAATTCCTGAACTGGGGTTGCCTCATAGAAGTAATCAATTAACCCAGGAGTTTTATCCGTTAAATCACGATATTTAATTTCGCCTTTTTCTGACATATCTTTCATAATTTTTTCGTAAGATGAAGTATCAGAAACTTGCTCGACTACAATATGTTGACTGGCCTTTATAAGACCACCTATAGCCATTTCTAATTCGTAACATGCTGTCTCATATTGAGCATACTTGTATGATAAAACTTCACCTTGCTCAGTAATTTTAATCTTCCCATTAACAGTTTTGGCTGGTTGAGCAAGAATTGAATTATGTGTTGGTCCGCCACCACGTCCGACAGTCCCACCACGACCATGAAATATTTTGCATTCAATTTTATATTTATTAGAAATTTCTATTATCTGCTGTTGAGCTTCATATAAGCCGTATGATGAAGCTAATATTCCACCATCCTTACAAGAATCTGAATATCCTAACATTACTTCCTGCAAATTATCTTCATGGCATTGTAAAAATTTAATGTAAACTTCATTTGAGAAAAGTGATTCTAAAATAATATTTATTCTTGCCAAATCATCAACCGTTTCAAATAATGGTGTTATTAAAATATTACAAAATACTTCGCCATTTTCTTTCTCACCTATTAATCCAACCATTTTAGCTATAAGCATTACTTCTAGTACATGACTTGCATCATGCGTCATTGATATAATGTAATGTCCAAATGCTTCTTGACTAACTTGATCTCTCAACAGGATCATAGTTTTGAAAACATCCACAATTATTTTTAAATCATCAGAAAGTAATTGATAATTATCTTTCAATGTTTCTTTTTCAGTAAGCATACTTGATAGCAAGGTTATTTTTTCATCCTCACTCATGTCATCGTAATTTTTATTTTTAGCTTGCTTTACTAACGCACTTACAACATTTGTGTGTCTAGTTGATTCTTCTCTTATATCTAAATTAACTAAGAAAAACCCAAATGTTTCGACTAGCCTAATGAAATCATCGAGTCCAAATTCTAATAAAGCTGTATCTCCATCTTGCTTTAAAGAGTCTCTAATAATATAAAGATCTTCTAAAAGTTCTTTTTCGCACGAGTAAGTATTTTCCTTATCTACATTTATTTTTCCACTTTGAAGTTCGGTAATTCTTTTAAGTGATTCTGCCAAACGATAACTTATAATATTAAATTTTCTACGATATGGCTCCTTAGGAAAATCATTAGTTTTTTTATAAAATGCTTCTTTTAAAAACTTCTTATCTTTTTCTAATGATTCTATAAATTCAGCAGAAGGCTTCATTAATTGATCGGAATGAGTCATGAATAATGATAATTCTTTTGCTCTAGTAATATATTCTTTGAGAGCAGTTTTTGAATGCATATATACAGCTTTTTGCGTTACAGCTGGTGTTACAAATGGGTTCCCATCTCGATCACCACCTATCCAAGAACCAAATCTTAAAAAGCTAGGTACTTTAATTGAATTTACTGTGAGTGAATCGCAATATATTCTTTTTGTAGCATTCTCTAAATCTCTATACATCTGCGGGACAGCTTTAAAAAGGGAAGTATTAAAATAATATAAACCATTTCGAACTTCATCTTCCACTGTTGGCTTTTTCATTCGAACTTCATCAGTTTTCCAAAGTATTAATATTTGAGCCTCTAGTTTTTTTATAATTTCCTCTTTCCTTATAGATTGAGCTCGATAAGTATGAAGTTCTAGAATAGTCGCAAATATTCTTCTTGTAGCTTCCATCTTACTTCTTCTCATGGCTTCTGTAGGATGCGCTGTGAAAACTGGTACAAATTGAAGACTATTATAAAGTTTTTGAAGACCGCTTGTTGTAATTCCATTGGTTTTACAGTCTTTTAGCATATGATCAAAAGATCCTTCCCATAGAGATGATCCCGATTTTCCAGATTTTAAAATACCTTCTCTATGTATGTGTTGATAAGCCTCTTCTGCAACATTAACTAATGCAAAATATTTAGAAAAAGACCTTACAACGTTTTTTAGAACGTCTGAATCTAATTTTTCTATATAATTAATTAGTTGATCATGTTTTTTTTGATCTTTATTTTCTTGTAAGTTGATAAAGCCTTTTCGTAATTTTTCAACTACAGTGAAGACTTCCTTGCCTGCATGGGCAGTTATAGCATTACCTAGAAGCTTACCTAAAAGCTTCACACAAGATCTTAATTGCGTATCAGTGATCGCATCGTAATTTTTTAAAAAATCGCTCATGAATTCTTTCTATGGTTTACATCAATTATTGAGATTTATTATAGCATAATATGATAAATCCATCAGCAATTCATTATAATTTTCGCTAAGATATTGATTTTAATACTAATAATATCATTAATAGAATTATTGCTTGTAATAAATATTACATATGCGCTAATTATTAATATCTATTATATAGTCAAATTAGGTAATAAATTCATCTACCTCTCTATGTTTTCTTAAATAATATCTTATTAATAATGGAGATTTTCTAACTGGCTTTTTAGAAAATATGTGTTTTTCTAGTACTCTTTTCCTTTTTTCTAATTTATTAATTTTACTATAAATTTTATTAGACTCTATGTATTCAGATCGTACGTCCTTACTTAATAAGAATAACTCTTTTTTATATTCTCTGACTCTTATGTTAATTCTCTCTATTTCCTTAAGCCTATTCTTTTCTTTAGGCTTCATAGAAATTTTCTTTAAAATTGTTTTTAATTTATAAAGTTTATTTTTTAAAATTTCAATATTATAAACATTATAATTTTGATTTATCTTTTTCTGTATATTCTCTATTTTTTTTAAAATTTTATTTTTTAACTTTTTGTTTTTTATTTCATTATAAGCAATAACTTTTTTAGTTTTTTCATTTAGCATATTATTTCCTCCGTTATTTTATTATAAATTATTAAAAATAATTATTTTTTTATTTTTCTAATTTTAACTATAAATTTTATTTATGAAATTTTATTAGTTCATAATAATTTAATTAAATTGTAAAGCATGTTGATATTTTAAATATGTTAGAAGATACTAGAAGGTATAGATTGTTGCGGAGGAGAAATGATAAATATTTTTGTTGAAGGGCATTTAATTGAAACAAATGATCAAGGCTTTTTGCTAAATTTAGATCAGTGGTCAGAATCTTATGCTATTGAAATGGCAAGAAATGATAATATTCATTTATATACAGACCATTGGGAATTAATTTATTATTTTAGAGAGTATTATTTACAAAATCTTGAAACACCGACTATGCATCAAATGTTGATGGAGCTTACACCTAATATTAAAAAATTTCATAATAAAAAAATATATGAACACCACATTTATAATTTATTTGAAACTGACCCAGTGCATGAGTTATGTAAATTATCCGGCCTTCCTATGCCCCAACCAGATACTTAAGCTTAATTTATGAGTACACAATTATTTATTTTTAGTATTATTTTTTTGCCTTTATTGACATTATTTTTATATATAAATATTAGGCATAACTATATTAATAAAGAAAAAAAATTTGAAATAATTGCGAGTCCTATCTATTATATTTTGATTTTTATATCTACTATTTGGTTCACATATGTTCTTATTATTGGTTTAGATCCACATTTCTAAATTTTTTTATAACTTTTCTGCATTTGTTGAAGCTCTTTAAAACTTCTTAGTTTTCTTAATTGAATTCTCCAGGAAACAATTAGTATAATTATTACTAGGAACACATTTGTATGTCCAACTAGAAAATTATATGTTGCATGCATCAACATTGGGTATATAAAACACATCGATAAATTATAGTTATTTTTTTTAATAAAACTATAATTTATAAACATTAATCCCATTGTAAGTCCAAATAGAGCATGTGCTGGCACAGCAGTTAAACCTCGAAGTATAGCTACATACATAGCAGCAGATGTGCTTGAGTTGAATACATACATAATATTTTCTAACGTCGCGAATCCTAATGAAATGCAAACTGCATATACTATTGCATCCATTGGCTCATCATAATCTCTACTGCTACATACAAATTTATAAAATATAAAAAATTTTAACCCTTCTTCAACTATTGGAACACCTGTATAGGTTGCCATACTCCAGCCCACAATACTTGATGCAAATTGGTTTCCATAAATAGCTGGGAAGCATATCAATACTCCATAAAAAGTTATTTTTAAAATAGTGCTGATTGGCTCTTTATATTTATCAGAGTTATAAAAATAGTAAATTAATACTATTGAAGGGGCTATTGTTGTTAGAAATAATAATGACATGTATTATATTTTTTTATTTGTCCTTTTCATCTTTAACAAATGCTTTTGTTTTCCCATCACTTAGTCCTTGTAAAAATTGAATTGCTTCCTCGCCCGTCATGTATTTATATTCGTCATAATCTTTTGAAGTTTTAACAATTTGAATTTTTAACTCTTCCAATCCATCTCGAATATATTGTTGATCTGCCGCACCAAGATTTTCAATTATTTTATCCAACTCTGAAATTAAAATATAACCATCTTCTTTACCTTTTCTTACGAGTTTTTTCATTTCTTCTGTAATATTACTACTCATTTTTTTATACCCTTATTCCCAAAGTTTTATCCAATTATCTAATCTTACATGGAGCTTATTATTTCTCTCTTGAATTTCTTTTCGCATAGCGCATCTCATTTTTCCTGCCTCAAATAATTTTTCTTCAACATCTGATGCAAACTCAATCCTAGGCACTTCCATTGGCTTTCCGTCTTCATCTACTGATACCATTGTAAAATAGCTAGATATAGCATGGTACTCAAATTTTTCTTTTATTCTTTCACCTTCTACGCGAACGCCAATTTCCATTGATGTTTTCCCCACATAGTTAACATTACACTTAAATGTAACAAGATCTCCTACTTCAATTGGATTTTTGAAAACCACTTGATCCAAAGATTTTGTCACCACATAAGTTTTACAATATCTAGAGGCACATGTGTAAGCTGCCTCATCAAGTAATTTTAATATTGTTCCACCATGAACTTTTCCTGAAAAATTGGACATATCAGGAGTCATCAATCTAGTCATAAATAATGTTTTTTCTTGCTTAGTAGCTTCTGTCATTTTTCTAAATTTTCCTTTTTTACGTATTTTTGTTTCGCAGGTATAACTCCTCTTACGCCACCCCTTGGGTTTTCTATATCTCCATGCCTTCTTGGTATCAAATGCACATGTAAGTGATGAATTGATTGCCCAGCATCAGGACCATCATTAATTCCAATATTAAATGCTGTTACAGATGAATCAAGTTGCACAATTTCTTTACGCTGATGATTTAGTATTGAATTTATTGATTTTATTTCAGCATTATTCATATCAAAATAAGATTGAAAATGTCTTTTAGGAATGACTAATGTATGTAATTTTGTAACTGGATAGCTGTCTCTTGTGGCATAAAAATAATCATTTTCATATACCACTTCTTTTTCATACTCTTTTTTTTGGACTTTGCAAAATAAACAATCTTTCAAAATAACCCCTTTATCTTTATTAACTATATCTAATTTTAAAAAATAATATAAATAATGATAATAACAAAGTTACTATATTAGCTAATATTACAGGCAATGACATTATTAAGATGCCATATATTAGCCATAAAAATACACCTACACAAAATATAAGCCACATTGGTAAGGATATATCCTTCACACTCTTTGACTTATATATTTTAACTGCCTGTGGAATAAAAGCTATAGTTGTAAAAATAGCTGCAAGAAATCCTATATTTTGAGTAAAACTACTTAGCATTTTAGTGTGTAAATATTACTAATGCACAGCAAATCTGAGTAAAAAACCATGCACTCCAAAATTCATTGTTATTAAATTTAAATTTATTCATCAAAAAAACTACAATTACAGCAGGGACTACAAATGAATACACAAACCCTATAGATTGACCTAATGAAATTAGAGATTCAAAACCTTTTTCAAGCTGCGAAAAATATTTAAATATAATTAAAACTAAAGACATGCCTAATACTAAAAATTTTGAACGAATTATTGAGAAATTTTTTATTCTATAAATAATTACTCCCATTAGTGCTGAAATAAGCATACCACTTGTTGCCATCAAAATTATCTTCGAACTCATAATGAACTCCATTTTTTTATTTATAGTATTTATACATACTTAACATATTAAATAATATTTTTTACCAACAGCTTTGTTTCAATTATCTTATTATTTAATTGTTTAACTAAATATGAATTTTTTTTTCCTCTAAAAGATATTGCAGTGTAAACTGCATCATTCTTTATATGTAAAGCGCAGCCACCCTCAATCGCATAACAGTTAAAAATTTCTTTAGTCTCTATGAACTTTGATAGCGAAGGTTTTCTTTCTGGCTCCTCATCATAATGAGGACAGCAATTTCCTTTAGTGAATCCCATGCAGTCCATAATTTCTAGTTTTTCTGCCCATGAATCTGTAACACCCTTTTCAAACCAACAAATTGCTCCTGCGCTCACTCCGCTCATGATTGTTCCATTTTCAAATGCATTTTTTAGAATCTTATCAAGACCCCACTCGCGCCATACTGAAAGCATACTTTTTGTATTTCCACCACCTACAAATATTATATCTTGATCATCTATAAGTTTTTCTAGATTTGGAGTTCTTTTAAAAAAATCTAAATGAGTTGGATTGCAGTTTAATTTACTAAAAGTTGAGTAATAACTCACCTTATAAGATTCATCATCACCTGTGGCTGTTGGTATAAAACATATATTTGGCTTTTCAGAGTTTGATTGATCTAAAATATATTGCTCTATGATACCATTACCTGGATTTCTTCCAAAACCACCACCACCAATTGCTATTATTTGTTTGTCCATTTTTTTCTTATTACGTTATTTTATAATCATATTCCATAATATATTTATAGTATCTGAATTTCTTTCTCTATTGAAAATATATTTTATGTGACTAGTTTGGTTTGCTTTTTGATCCAGTTCAATTCCCCATAGCCCTTTAATTTCATTTGGTAAAATTGAATATCTAATATCTATTACTCGATTCGGATATTTTTTTGATATCGCTAAGTAGTCACCTGAGAACCATCTAAATCTCTCAAGATCTTTTGCTTGTTGACTATTTAAATCAAGCCATGGAAAAGATTCTTCTACATTTAATTTATTTATTTTTGAACCTTTATACATTTTACTTTTTAATGCTATTTTTACAGCATCAACATAATAATAGTTATCCGTGCTATAAATTATTTTCCAGACAAATAAATTTGCAAGACTTGGCTTTACTAATACATTAGTTGCGATATGACCTCTTGATAAAGCAATTTTTTTTGCTATATCTTTTGCTCTATCTTGCTGAATAAAACCAAATATACAATAAATAACTATCCAGCTTAATGCTAATCGAGAAAATATTTTATTATTTTTAATCACAGTAAATAATATTAGTATTAACAATGGTATTGTAAAAAGAGGGTCTACTATGGAAATTGTATTCCAAGAAATTCTGCTATCAGTAAAAGGCCAAAAAAGCTGCGTTCCGTACGAAGTACATGAGTCTAATAAACCATGTGTTGCATATCCTAGAGTAGAGAATATATAAGTCTTTCTAAATGTAAATCCATTACGTTTAGTAAATAAATAATAAAATACAGTTGCGCAGATTAGCCCTCCTATAGGTATAAATACTAATGAATGAGTAAATTGGCGATGAAACTCAAGCACCAAAAGCGGATCTTTATCTGATCTAATAAAAATATCTAAATCTGGCGCCAATCCAGATAAAAAACCAAGTATTGTGGCTACTAAGATATTTTTTCTATTTGCTGGCTGCTGAGATGCTACTGCTCCTACTACGCCTTGTGTTAATGGATCCATCCAGATTTTCCTAAAAATATTATTATTTAGAGTTTAAAATTTCTAATAGCTCAATTCTAATTTTTTCTTTTCCTTTTTTTTTAATACTTGTAAATACCATTAAATTATTATGATTTTTTGAAAAAAAGAAATAATTAGTTTTATTTCCTGAAATATATTCAGCAGAATAACCTTCGTATTCTTTATCATTTATTTTTTTTAAAGAATTTTTTTTATAGTTATAGTTATAGCTTTTTATTTTTTTTTTTGAAAGAACCTTATACGTTTCTTTAACATTTGGAAAATCTTGCATTAAAATTAAGAGCATTGATATAGGGTCATAAATAATTTCATTTACTTCATATGTAATTTTTTCTTGATCTGATTTAGAAATTTCAATTTTTTTATTTTTAAAGACAATTACATATGAATCTTTATTATCTTTATAGGTATACTTTGATGGTGCTAAAATATTATTTTTTCTCGTTAAATAAGATACTTCTTCTCTATATCCTCTATTTGCTAATTCTGCTAAGAAATTTCCATCATAAATTGTGCTTATCTTTACTTTGCTTTCTTCACTATTTATTTTTAAAATCATAGTGCCAGCTTTCATGCTCTTATAATAAAAAATATATTTAGCTTCAATATTATTTATTTTTTTACTGTCTGAATAAGAATTAATACTAAATGTAATTAATAAAATTATTATAATTTTTTTTATCATAATTATATTACAGTATTATTTTATGTACTCTCTTCTACTTCACTCATCCACATTGTATAAAAATCTTTTCCAGACTTGTCTGAATCAGCCCAATCATTAACTTCTTTTTTTAATTCTTCTTCCTTACAAAGGATACTTCCATTTCCTGGAAACCCTATATCTTTTGATGAGGCAAACCTACCATGTGTTGAATAATATGCAAAATCAGTATTTGGAATATTTTTCCAAATTTCACCCCCAATACAACAATCATTTTGTCTTTTATTATCTTTTTTACTAAAGCTAAATTTTGCTTTAACGACATTCCCAGCTTCTGAAGCGCCTGCCATACAATCTCCTTGTTTCTAACTTAATTTTAATATTCTATATTATTGAATTATTTGGAATTTGTCATGAATTATCTTTAAATTTTACATTCTATCTGAATTTTTTTGCAACAAAAAGTTCTGAAGAAGCTGCTTCTTCATAGCTTCAGTCAGAATTTCATTTAATTGCTGACATGAATATTCACTATTTACAGTTTCCTCAAAAAGATTGATTTTTAAAATATTTTTGTTAAAACTAAGCTTATAGCCTTTTGCTAGAATATTATTATCATAATCTTCGTCTACATACGAACTGCCACGAACATATATTTCCTCTGTTTTTTTATTAAATATACTATTTCCATAGCCCCATTTATCGTTCTTATATATGAGACCTATATTTTCTTCAGTATGTATTAGATTAATATTTTTATTTATTTTATAAGGCAGTTTTGTAGTTATTAATCCGTCTGGATAATTTTTATTTCCAATAGAATATGAAGCTTCTAAATTGCAAGTGTAGAACTTGCCTTTTGCTAAATTATTTAAAATATTATTTAAATTTTCTTTATTTGTAAACTGATGCTGTTCTGCACAACTTATTAAAGTTATTATGATAAATCCTAATATTAATAATCTTGCCGTCCATTTCATATTAATTCCTTAATAAATTAACTTACTTTTATTCGTGAAACGAGATTTCTTTTATATGTATTTCTGCTTTATGATCTCTGCCATAAGCTACTACAGCTACAGAAGAAATGCTTTTTGAATTTACCTTATTCGGTTGGAACGAGCCTGATTTTTTAAATTCTTTTATTTGCAAGATGTGTTCTTTATATTCTTCTTTAACCTCAAAACTTATTTGATAATATTGCCATGGTAAAATTGTTCCTGATGTCCTTAAATGTAAAAAATATTTTTGGTTATTGCCTTTTGCAATAATTTTAATATATTTTGCTCTACTTAAGTCAACGTCTTTTAAACTTCTTCGAATTTGGATAAACCCACCATTGTTTTTTGTGGAAACATTACCTGATAAGTATGCAGATGAATTATCTTCTTTCACCTCATAATTTATACTGCCCGTTGATACTCCACCCATTACATTATCTGAAATAAATTTCCATTGAGTTGAATTTTGAAAATTATCCTTAAGAAGGCTATCAGCAAAGCTTTTATTTGTGAATATTGTCATTAGTATAAGCGCTATATATAATATTTTTTTCATTATTTCAATTTATCATATTATTCATTATATGTTTTATTTATTAACCAAATAATAAACGAAACAAAACTTTCACTTTTTACAATGAGCCATCTAAAATATACTTCAATATTCTAAAAGCTTGCTTTTGGTCTTTAGCAACTGCCGACGCAGAAGCATCTACTTCTTTAAGCGGATGTTGATGTTCATCACTATGTATAACTATTATAGATTTATTTAATGCTGATGCATAACCTGTATCAAATGCTGCATTCCATTGCTTATATTTTTCACCAAATTTTACAATTACTAAATCGCAGTCTTCTATAGATTTTTTTGTTCTTATAGAATTGATTTTTGCCGCTTTATTATCTTTCCAATAATTTTTTTCTTCAGGACCTAAAATTTCAATTCCACAATTATCAGATGACTCATGATCAGTAACTGGAGATGAAAATTTAACATCTAATTTTTCTTTATAGCATAACTGGATAATCTCTTCTCTCCAATCAGAGTGAATTTCTCCTGATAAATATACGTTTAACATTTTTTCTCCTTATTCTAAAGATAATCTATTATAGGGTATAGTGGCTTTTAAATTAACGTTTAATATAATTCTAAGATTATACACAACCTGTTGGTTTTGGTAGACCACCATATTTTGCAATTATTTTCATAGGTCCAGACTTAAAGACTTCGTATAATTTACTTGCTTTTCTGTCCATATTAAACTCTTTTGCAAAGTTACGAACTGCAGGAACAGTTCCTGTCTCACCATACATTTCTCTTGCCTTATCAATATATGTTTTAATTTCATCTGTAATTTCCATACCATCAGATTCCGCCATATGATACATAACTTCTTCTGACCAGTCGTCTATGTTAACTAAAAAACCATCCCCATCTCTATTTAGATCCATAACGTACTCCTTAATTTTTCACTATTGTAATATAAGTTGATTGTATTATCACTTTTGAGTGATATTTCTTAGAAACTTAACAAAATTCTTCTTAATTAACCAAACAGCTAGCAAAAAGAATCCTTCTTTTTTGCCTTTCAATTCAAAAGAATGTAAATTATTGACATGCAAAAAAAGAAAATACCAAGAAGTGAGCCTCCTACATTTTGGGAAAGTCTAAAAATATATCTTTTGGAGATTATTATTGCATTCGGTGTAATATATTTTCTTTATTGGTTAACACTATATTATGTTGAAAATTCTTAATCTTTTCTAATTATTTTATGATTTAATTTTTTTACTATATTGGCTTGGCAGTTGGCAAGGGTCTATAAAAAACCGTAATAAAACCTATTTTATGAACTACAACAGCATTGAGCTGCTGTTCTATTTTTAAACATTGCTCAGCACACTCCTCTTTATCTGCACCTCTAACACGAATCTTAATTAGTTTATGAATATTTAGAGCATTGTCAATCTCAGCTAGAACAGCATCTGTAAGACCTTTTTGGCCAATCATAATAATTGGTTTTAGCGTGGATGCTTTTTTCTGTAATAGTTTTCTTTTATCCTTAGAAAGATTTTGCTTCATAATTAGTTCCTTAATTTATATATACCTATAATTTTATCATGCTTGTTTGATAAATGTATAAAAAGACCCATCCTGTGAAAGCAAAACTACTCCACCGTAACAGACTGTTTCCCAGAGTTGATTTTGTAATTATACATCATAAGTTCCTGAAATCTGTGTCATCTCTGTTCCCTTTTGCTCTGTTACAAGTAAAACATAGTGCTTGAAGATTTGATATATCATTAGCACCACCTTTGCTTCTAGGAATAATATGGTCAACATCAAGACTCTTAATTTTCCTATCAACACCACATAATTCACATTTACCTTTTGCTCTTTTTAATACTTCATACCTCAAACTTCCGGGAACTGCTTTGTTAGAAAATTTTCGGTGCTCCCAAATCTTATCTCCTCTTTTCTGAATATATTCATCAATTTTTTGGTCACACAGTTTTTTTAGTTCTTCAATTTCATCCTTAGATAATGAATCAAAATCTTCTAATATATATTTTGAACCATCTTTTTTTGTTAGTTTTTTATTAGTCGTTAATACTTTTCCAACCATATTTTTTACGACTTGTTCATAATATTCAACCTGACTTTGGTCATGCATAAGAAGTTGCTTTGCAATA
>Ga0233426_10002773_pt1 | contig 14354 bp, 12 predicted proteins | sample SI_118_April2016_6_FD_179875 | JGI IMG/M metagenome (GOLD analysis project Ga0233426, IMG submission 179875) | Seawater microbial communities from Saanich Inlet, British Columbia, Canada - SI_118_April2016_10_MG | ecosystem: Environmental > Aquatic > Marine > Inlet | place: Canada: British... | reverse complement strand
TGCTGGGCAGTCTATACCGCCGGGAGTTATCAACAGTGGGCCAATGGAACATAGCTCAACACCCGCACATCTATCTGGACGTCGGCTCAACCAGCGTGTAACCCTAAGTCATGGCCACCTGCACAGGTTCCTGTGAGCAACACAGTATGGAGAACAATGCTCGTCTTACGGTAGCAACGTCGCAGTCAGTAACGCAGTCAACACCAAGGTCAATCCATTGTAGACACCGGTGTGTGCTGAACTGCTATAACAAGTCAAACAAGCGAAATGATGAATACTCAGCACAGGTATGGCCCTGTGAAGACATGCTACCCGCAGGCAAATTGCTTAGCTGAAGAGTATAAAAACAAGACGGTCAAAAGGGGGAGCGCAGACAGGTGGAAAAGAATTAGTAACCCACAAGAGAGGGAAGACAAAAATGCACAAAAAAACAAAAATCAAAACAAAAAAAAGCGGGCCCTAAGGCCCGCTTTTACACTTATATCAAGTGTTGGTCATGAGACCAAATTAACATCCAGCAGCTGTCGCGTAGACGCCTTCCCCAGCAGTATCACCGCCAGTACCTACGTCATCACGACCTTCACCAAGCGCAGTACATGCGTTGGCAGCTGATGTCTTAGCCGCGTTGGAAATACCAGCTAAGTTAGCTTGCTCTTCCATGTATAGGTTAGCACGACCCTCTGCAGTGTTGTAGGCTGCGGTGAACGTAATATCAGCCGCAGGAGCGTTCACTGTGAAAGTCACGTCTGCCCTGCCCCAAGCTGGCTTCTCACCTATTCCTTCAAGCGCACTGATCAGGTTAAGGTAAGTATTACCTTTCGCCCCGATATCACCAAGGTTAACGTCCACTGCGTCATTGTTGTTCCAAACCACGGATGCAGTCACTGCGCCAGTCGAAGAACCACTGTTAGAGACAAAGATACTGTGCGATTCTACTTCAGCGCCGAAAGGTACTGCATAGATCTTGACGCTAGCACCGTTGAGACCCCAACTTCCGCCATTGTCCTGAGTTGCAGCTGCGATGGACTGAGTTCCAGTCCCTGTATTCGGGGCTGCTACTAAGTCACTGTAGGCCACTTCGGCTTCAACTTTGAAGTTGTCATTTGGCAACGCAACAGCAACCACATCATCAGTTGCATCAGCACCGCCAATATTAGCATCTGTCAACGGTGTAAATCTTAACGTGATAACCTCAGCGTCAACTGGGCTTGAATCCACAAGTGTTAACGTTGTCGCGGTTGGAGCAGCAGCAGTTGTTCCGTCACCGAATGCAACGCCCACACCAGTTTGAATTGCAATGGGTTCTTGGCCGTTGCGATCAAGCAATTGAAAACCATCGATCAATGGGTCATCTGCCCAAGTAAAGTCTCCAGTAATCGTGTATGTTGCCGACGTAGCGCTTGCACCAGTATCATCATCATTGAAAGTGATATCTAGATCATCAGAGAGTTGAGTGTTGGTATAAGCCTTTCTTCCTGCTTCAACGTCTACAGTTGCATCCGCCTTTTCACTAACAGTGAGGCTGAACTGATCCTCTCCGGACATGCCGAGGATTGCCGAGGCGGCAGCTGACGGATCAACACCTGATCCCACAACGGTAAAAGAGGAAGCTACAGTAATATCAGCGGCTTGTACATCAGCTTTGGCAAAGGCTGCCGGCACATCGGTAGAAGCAACACCACCAACTATATCACCAAAAGTCAGTACGCAACCAGAGGTAATGGGGGTGGCCGTCACTGAAACAGTGTAGTTTGCAGTCTTATTGGCGTTAGTGAGACCAGCATAGGTAATGCTAGCACCGGCACCACAAGTTCCGGCATCTGCGGCCAAAGTTACCGAGGCCGCATTTGTCGGCGCTGCGCTGTATGCAAGTTGTAGAGTGCTTCCAGAAGCAATGTCAACCTGCGTTGTTACCGTAAACGAGGTTGATGAGACATTCGTCGACGTCAAGATAGCCTGCTCACTCACTTCTTCTTTCGTTACTGCAATAGTTGATGCACCACTCTGGGAAGCGATTCCCAACAGAGACAATGCAACGAGCGTTTTCTTAAACATAGTGTATTCCTTTTTATTTCATGAAATTTAAATCTTAAATACTACGGCCTATAACCTAGCTAAGTTAGCCGTAGCCGCGATCAATGAGTCTGGATCATCTATTGAGCTAAATTACACTTAATCGACAATGTCAAACTCACTGATATTTCGGATAATACGTCCGTTACATGAGGCTGTCAACCTTTGTTTCTTCCGCATTCAAAGCGCCATAAACCCCCATTCTTGATTGACTCGAGATTTAAAGACATTGTAACGTCGACGGCAAAACCATAAATTTAGATTACGTGCCCTGCAAGAAGTAAATGAGATGACCTCTTTATTCCTATTTAAGCTATTACCCATACCATAAAGTTGGCATTTCAGACACCGGTGTGGATACAAAGCGACCATTCATTGGATGAACAGACTTATTTCGCCTAAAGATTCGCAGGGCAGAGAAAACTTAATATTAGACACAGCCACCGAGCCATATGCACCGCCCTACAGCTACTGGGTGTGGATATGGTCAATCAAACGAAATTCATTCGTCGAAATAAAGATATTTCAACCCTTGCTTGAAATCACTCATGACAATTTGCCATTGATCCAAATTTTCTATCAGCTTTGGAGTGATTAGCATCACCAGTTCTGTTCTGTCTTGACTGTCGCTGGAGGACTTAAATAAGTTACCCAACAAGGGGATATCTCCCAATCTTGGCGCTGAGCTACCGCCTTGGTTATAATTAGCGCTGATAAGACCGCCTAAAATGACCGTTTGTCCGCTGCGCGCAACGACCTCGGTACTCAAAGATCGTTCGAATATGTCGGGATTACCTGACGCACCGCTGCTACTAGGTATGGAATTAGAAATAGTTTGGTCAACCTCCATAACAATTATGCCTTGGGAATTAACAGTAGGCGTTACAGAAATATCGACCCCCGTCTTGCGGTACTCTGAAGTAGTGGTCTGTCGCTCTCCATTAATCGGATCCACTGTGGTAGATCCAATAACTGAAATATCAGAGCCAACATTGATGGTAGCAGACACGCCGTCTCTCACTGTCAATGTAGGTCTAGACAATACATTAACAAGGCTATTGCTGCTTAAAAAATTGGCGGTGAGAGGGCCCTCCGTACCATTGATGAACAAGCCCAGACCTCCAATCTCAGACACCCCAAAGGCACCTTGAGTCGTTAAGCTAACCTCTCCGCGAGACAGAGCCCACTCAAAACCATGTTTAAATTCATCCTGAAGGGTCACCTCAGCAATAGTGATTTCCAAAGATACTTGTTTAGGTAATGTATCAAGACGAGCCAATAAGGGAAACAATGCTCGGTACTCACTGCCAGTAGTGTAAAACACCAAAGCATTAGAGCGTTCATCAACAACAACTTTCATTTTATCAGAACTAATTCCCGATGCTCTTGACGAAGATGGCGCAGAACCGGTACTTTCATTTGCAAGATTAGTTGTGGAAGACCCGCGCAATTGACTCAGCCCGCCTTGGTCGCTTATCAGCGGACTCAAACTTTGAAACAAATCTTTCGCGCGAGCAAATTTGGGCTGATAGAAAAAATATTGTTGATCACTACCATTACCGGCAACATCCACTAATGAAGCCCAATACTCAACGCGATCTAGAAGATACTTAGTAGACGAAAAAACCGCCACAGCACCTAATTTTTCGAGTGGTACCATAACAATGTTACGCTGATTTTCAGAACCGGCCGCTGCCAGCAATCCCTCGGTATCCAGTAATTTATTTACCTCATTTGTGAACTCTTCCGGGGTGATAAAATCTAGATTGATCATACCAATAAAGCGACCACGCGCAGCAGGAATATCTAACATATCCAACAACTCGAGAGCTCTTAATACATTAGACCGCTTGCCTCTAATCATTAAGGCGTTCTGATCATAACTCGGTGTAACCATAGTATTAGTCAGCTGAACAATAGAGGATTGGATCAACAACTTAATGCCAAAATTCAACGGTGCTATCTGTAGAATTGTTTGCGACGTATTAGGCACATCAGAGGTCTCTCGTCCAAATGCCAATGCCACCTCATCACCAATACCAGCAGCTCCCTTGGGATGAATAAAAAAGGCATCACCGACATTTCGAACCTTGACATCTCTCGTGATCAGTAAATCGTTTACCAAAGAAAAAATCTCCCTTTCTGTCAAAGGCTTGACAATACTGAGAGTAATTGGCTTTGCGACCTCCACATCAGAGGCGGCAAGGCTTGGATCTAGAACATAGTTTACCGCTAACACCTCTCCAAAAATATAATGAACAAAGTCTTTCATGGACATTTCTTCTGCGACAATTTCAATTGTACCCTTATCGGCAAAAAGAAAACTTAAGTTCGGCACGGTGCTGTTTTCGGAAGGAGACCCCACCGCAGAGGTAAGGGGCACCATACCGGTGGATATATTTGACTGGCTCGACTCTTCGCCTGCATCTCTAATGGAGTTCCCACTTTCCGTAGGATCGGTAGACAAATCAACGGTGTCAGCACTGAGGAAAGACCTGTCTACCTCAAGAAGAATTGACTTTATAGATTCATTGGCACCCGTTTGATCTAAACTGGCGCAACCCGCTAAAGCAAAGCTAGTAAACAAAAACCCTAAAACATAGTTTTTCACGCTACACATTCCTTAAAAATACAACATTTCTATTGAAGTAAACATAAAGACCAATGCAATCTCACACAAAGTATACGATCTTTAAAAACAATTTTTTCGCCTGCTGATTTTCTCTTTCTTCAGGTTCGAAAAGACGCAATGTTACTTCATCTCCAGACTCTGACAACAAACGAATCTCTCGAGACCGCAACTCTACTACACTATATCCGTCAATACTCTCACCTTGCCTAAGTTCAATAAGTTCTTTGACACCTGAATCGTTATGAACACTGTAAAGCACTGCGAACCGTTCAGTGTTATCAACTACGGCGATCAATTTATATCGAAACACTCCAGCTCGCCAATACCCATCTGACTGCTCAACAACGAGGTCAGCGACCTGCTCAGATGAATCAATTTGTTCTGGCTTCTTTATCAAGTCGGCCATCTTGGCTAGGTAGCTATTCATCAGCGCATCACCCATCTGCGGGACCGCACCACTTGCTGTGATCACCTCGTCGACGTTGGGTTGACTTGATTCCGGCAAATAGACCACCACTCGAGTAAAAAAGTCTACCATCAGGACAAAGAAAACGATCGCCATTGCTGGCAATATCCGTCTGTCTGAAATACGCCATTTACCTCGACCTGCAGGTGGAATCTGCTCTAGCCCCAAAGGATTATCCTCCATTTGCCGAAGCTTCTGCAAAAGCCGCGAGATTTTGATCTTGCTCCATCGGGCTTTTGAGTTCATTAGATGCGTAAAATTCTAATGTGACGTGCCCTCTGGATTGTCCAAGATCAGCGTTACCGTTGTTCGTCAGATTCTGACGCCACTCCACCTGACGAACAATTTTGCTGTGATTGCCAATGTCGAGCAACGATCTTATCACAGCCTCCCATTTACCATTGAAGGCAACCAATACACGAAGCCTTCGTAAACCGTTATCAGAGCTGTCATCTATCACCCAATTCAATCGTTCAATCACTAAACTATTGGCACTGAAAATTCCTTCGATGTCTTTTTGAATTTCCAATTTAGTGCTGTCATTATTTCTATAAAATAAACGGCTGAGCTTGTTCTTCTCTGCACTCAATTCTATGACACGCTGATAATAGTCATCCTGATGGTTGATCAGGTCTATGGTTTTACTAAGTTGCTGTTGCTTAGCATTTACATCAGCGATTGTCGATGACTGCCAATCTAACAGAGGCACCACGGCGTATCTCAGTAGCATCAGAGCGATGAGCATAAAAAGTAGATTATTGCGGCTAAAAAGCTTATCCATTGTCAGTATCACTTTGGGTGGAGGCATCAATCGAGTCACCAGTATCCTCAACTTCGGACAATAGAGTCGATTCTACTTGCTCCTGAGGCCAATTAAACCCCATAGAAATTGCAAAAGACTGCTGTTTTCCAGATTGGCGCACTGGCTGAACATACTTGACCTCGGTGACCCTCGGATCATTACTTAAATAAGTCAAAACGTCTGTTGCCCTAGCAGCAGATGCCGTTATAGTAACTAAACCATCCAAGCTATTGATACGTTTAACGCTTACGCCCCTGTTCAGCAAATCCAATACAACATCCCAAGTAACCCATAACGGCGGCACTCGAGAGAAAACTGCTGCAACTTCGTCGACATCTGCCTGCATAGATCGAACATCTTTTCTAAGTTCCAGTGAAGCCATCGACTCACTGCGGGCACCTAATAATTTATAATCGACCCATGCATCGGACATCAAAATATAGAGTGATGAAAAAGGCAAATAGAGAGCTGCTGCCAGCAGTGTCATTCTAACCACCTTACTCCAAGGATAATTTCCTCGAAAGGATGTCTCCAGTGGCAGCAAAAAGGTCGTAGGTGATAGCTTTAAAACACGCCATAACCCTTGGATCAGCTGCGTACCCACTTTTTCCTCTGACACCAGCTCAACCTTGCTTTCTTGTGCCAATCCCGACAGCGATAGAAGCCGAGTTCGCCAAAACCTTACAGCGGAATCATCCTCGGTCTGTGGCTCAATTCCAGATAGAAGCCCATTGTCCGTGTTGATGACCAGAACAGTTTTCCCTAAACGACTTACTGCCATAGGACCTGAGGCCGCTGGCGCCTGAAGGCAGGCCGTTTCTGGCACCATGATCATAGGTCGAGATTTCTGACGTTCCAAAACCTCACGCTTGATCACCCAGTTTGTTACTCTATGACTTTGTGGGGATACTCGATCAATTTGAACAAAACGGATACCGTCATAAGGAAATGACCAAGGTTCGATTTTTAGTGCTTTTTTTAAATCGCTCAAGGTTCCAATTGGATACTCAACAACAGACTCGTAATAATGCTCTCTGCCAATAATTTGAATCCACTTATTTTTCCCTATTGAGGTTTTAAGCACAGGCGCACTGCCACTACCATCAGTGAATAGATCATAACTTTGGTCTGCCCAAAAACCTACCCTCAACAATAGCAATTGCAGCATTTTCTTAACAAGGTTATTAAAGTTTTGAGCTAATTGCATAATTATGAGTCTAAATGCTACTTGAGTTTAGTAAAAAATGTAAGGCATGATTGGCTGCAGCCGCAACAGCGATAGTATACAAAAAAAATTATTTTTGGTACAGGCATGTACAACAAGTAAAGCCCCTACCCACCGCCGGACAAAATACTATAGGGAATTGCGGCTCTTGGTGACAACTTCAAAATATTACTGTCCTGCCAGAGGGTATTGCCAACCTTAGCAACTACGGTAATTTTTTGATCGCCAGATGTATATCGACTAATACTCTCAGGGGTGAAATCCGAAGGAATTAACTGACTCAATTGAAGCCTGTGTTGAGTGTTTTCGCTACGGGCTCTAATAAGAGTATTTGCTATTTCAGGGTCAAAGAGAGCTCGAATTAAATAAGCTGGTGAATGTAGAATATTCATTCTAAATGGTGCTCTGACATGAGACACGTCCAATAGCTTTTGCAGCAGTTGCGGACTATCAGAGAAGACCCACCGTAAAACCATATCACTCTGCGCGTAGCCATTTAAGTAAGCATGGCCAGAGCGCGTCTTATCAGGTTCAATATCTCCAAACATCCAACTCCGCCGATCAGGATCTTGGATGTCACCCAATTCACCCAAGTAACGGTTGACATCAGCAGACGGCAGACCTTGAAAGACTAACAGTCGCCGCCATACAGGATGGCCCGAATATCTCTGTGGTGCCAAACCATTTAGATCTTGCATAGAGATAGTGATATTTTCTCCCCATGAAAAAGGTTCGCCCCAATAATTGATTTTTTCGCTATAATATTGAAAATCCGCAGATTGTTTCTCAGTGGTAATGAGCGTTTCTACAGTATCAGATAGCTCAGTGAAAACAACCTCATTAATCGCCGATTTCGTAAGTAATTGTGCGCGGATCCGATCTTCAAATTTAGATGCTATGTCGAGCTGATTGCGCGCTGTTTCGGTAAAACGAATTGCTAACACAGAGATAATTGTAGCAATAAGCAAGACTTGCAGCAGCGCTACACCAGATTGTCTGGAACCATAAACAGACACTCCCATTTTAGAACTAGCAGAAGCAGCTAGTCTCTCCATTGCCTTCTCCACTGTCATCTTGCTGTTGACTCGGTTGTCTCTTTCGCGCACCCGAATATCTGGTAATTAAATTTGATGGTTGTTCTGCCAAAACAGACAGCAACTCATAAGGATTATCTTTGAATTTAAATCTCAATCTGGCCTTAATGGGTGCAACCGATGAAGCAACAGCATTAAGGCTTGGATACCAAGCCGGAGGTTGTGGAAATTGGTCACCTCCGTTCCCCTTTTTAGACAATATATCGGACCAGCCAAAATAGCCAAATTCCGCTTCCGTAACTGAACGAAATAGGACTAATGGTGGATAGAATGGCAGATCTGTATTAGCGGAAACCAAAACTTCGTCTTCCATTGGCCATTCTTCGTATAAAACATCGAACGTCAAATCTGTATTCTGTCGAACTGAGAAACGAACTACTGCCAATCGCTCCTGCTTGAACAAGGAGCGGCCTGAAACTGCAACAAATCCATTTCGATTGCCTTCAAAGTAAATTGATGGTTGATCTTTTGAGTCGTAGGCCATATAAGGAATTAGATTATCGAGAATTTCCTGAACCAACATTATATTCCTCGAATTACTCATACTCTGATCAAATTTACCTAAGCTACCATCCCATTGCTGAGAAAAAAAGCCGAAGGCAGAGGAACCTGCTAGAACGACCATTGACAAGATGCTCATAGTAATTAACATTTCAATGAGAGTAAAACCAGCTGCTTTTATCACCAACTAATCTCCGAGTAATTAAACTGCTTTATCATGGGTCCTTTGGACACCGTAAGATTTATTTCCCATAACGTAAACTCTCGAGAAGGCGATGATCCGTCCACTGCAGCTTTTCTAATCCCTTTGTGCGTGGCTACGGCGCTCCATCTATAAGCTACTTCTCCGTAAAGCCCATTACCAGAGGGTTGGGACTTATCCATCATCCCTCTAAACTCATCGGACACAATTCTTTGCACAGAATGCGCCGCCACACTGACTGACAATGCTTGTTCTGACTTACCACTGGACAGCACTGCTCCGCGGTATACCATCGCCATAGTGACAATGGTAGAAAATAAAATAAAACTAGCTAATAAAACTTCAAGCAGAGTAAATCCCGATTGATATTTACTGTTCACATTCCTAAAACACCTTTAATCTCGAGTAATGTCAAATATTTCAGCAAAGTCTAATGTTCGAGGTATATCTCTAACATTCGCACTGACTGTTATAGTGTCTGGAAGCCCATTTCGATAAAAAGTTACTTTTTGCTCCTCAAAATCGAGATACTCATAGCTCACTTCACTTGGCTGATCTGACAATGCTTTTTTTATAGTTATTTTATTTCCATCAAACAGCAGTGATAACGGCTGGCCCGAAGCAAAAGCGACAACTCCACATTTTTTTAGCAATTCAAATAAAGAAACCACCTCAGCCTGCGCTCTCGTTCGCTCCACTGATTTGATTACATTACCCCCAACAAATCCCAGTAAAGTCATCATAATTGTCAGTACAATAAGCAGCTCTATTAATGTAAACCCACTCAATCGCCTCGGGCTAAACACGAATCAAAGTCCCACATCATTTACAGAGACGATACTCAGAAGCATTACCACTACCACGCCACCAACAATACCACCCATCACTAAAATAAGTGCGGGCTCTAGTAAAGCCGTCATTTTATCTACCTTAACCTCAAATTCTCGCCGCGCACGGGTACTGATTTCTTGAAATGCTGATGACAAGTCACCACTCTCTTCACCCACTTCCACCAAGGACATAGAGAAATCATCATAAATAGGACTATTTCTGAGCGCCATAGACAACTGACCACCTTTTTTGACACGATCCCGAGCCGCTGCTAAGGGTTGTTTAATTTGTGCATTTTTGACGCTCCCTAACGCCATATCCAATGAGCGGTCGATTAAAATTCCAGATGCCAACATCATTGCTAGAGCCGTATTGAAGCGCACCCGTTCAATTAACAAAATCATACCTGAGATCCCCGGCAATCCGGCTAAAATAGTATCAAACTGTGCCGATACTGAAGGACTTTTACCTGAACTATATAGAGCGCCGAACAATAATATGACACACAACAATAGGTACCATTGATAGTTTATCATCCAAGCACTTAGAGACAGCAACATAGCTGTGTAGAAAGGAATCTCTGGAACCCCCTCGAAAAGACTACTCATTTGGGGAACGATGTAATTAAACACGAAAAAGATACATAAAATGCAGACCGTAAATATGACGCCTGGATATATGAGCGCTTGAACGACCTTACTTTTTAACTCTGATTGAAACTTTAGATCTATCGAAAGTCGCGAAAAAATATCTGGTAAATTCCCACTAGCTTCACCTAGTTTTACCAGATTCAGGTATAGGGGGCTAAAAACATCTTCACGCTGAGCCATTGCATCTGACAGTGCCTGTCCGCGCCGAACAGAATCATGTAAGTGCCCAATCAATCTTGATTGACCAGGGCTAACCGAATTACGGCGTAAAATGCCCAAGCCTTTGTCGATAGTTACGCCAGCATTTAGCAATAAAGACAACTCAGTAGTGAGATATTCAACCTGCTCAGCCGAAACTCTATTTCGAGAAAAAAAACTCCCCATCTCGTTTGACTCGGACTCTTTTACTAGTGAGACGACAATCAAATTTTGATCAATCAATTGCTTGGCAGCGGCACTTTCATCAACTGATCTAATCTCGCCTTTAAGTTTAGCGCCAGAAACATCATAGGCCTCATACATAAAGCGCAACATTATCCGCACACCCTCAAAACTTCATCAACTGAGGTGATACCTCTAATAGCTTTTAGCAAACCGTCATCAAGGAGTTCTCTGACCCCTGTTTGAAGATTGTGATCTTTGACCTTCATCAAAAATTGATCATTTTTAGGAATACTCCTAATGCTTTCATCACAGCGAAGATACTGTATGACCGCTACGCGGCCGGTAAATCCAGATCCACCACAATGTTCACAACCTACTGGACCTCTAAGATCGATATCTTGAACTCCAGCGCGTTCTGCCAAATCCTCTAGTTTGTATTGATTTATCAATCTACTTCCATCAGATACAGGTGCAGAACACTTGTCGCATAGCTTTCTAACAAGACGCTGAGCAATAATTGAGACCAAAGCCGCGTCAAGTAAAAATTCTTCAACTCCTAAATCAAGAAGCCGAGTATAAGCACTTGGTGCATCATTGGTGTGCACAGTACTAAACACCAAATGGCCTGTTAACGCCGCCTGCATCGCAATCTGGCAAGTGACTCGATCACGAATCTCACCTACCATGATAACATCGGGATCCTGTCGAACAACGCTTCTTAGACCCGCACTAAAATCAAAACCAATTTCCGGTCGAACTTGTACTTGATTTAGACCAGGCAACTGATATTCAACTGGATCCTCCAGAGTGACTATTTTAACATCGTCAGTATTCAAGCTATTCAAAAAAGAGTAGAGCGTAGTAGTTTTACCACTACCTGTTGGCCCTGTCAGCAATACTACCCCAGACGTTTTAGTTAAATCTTGCTGAATTAACGTTTGAACGTCTGATGCAATCCCAAGAGTAGCTAAATCATATTGCAATGTATCCTTTCTCAAGAAACGCAAAACCACACTCTCTCCGTGATTAACTGGAAGGGAGGAGACTCTGATATCAAGGTTTATATTGGCTATACGCATCTCAACTTTACCATCTTGCGGACGACGTTTTTCAGCGATATCCATACCTGACAAAATCTTTAATCGAGAGATAATGGGCAATTCCAAGCGTTTTGGCAATAAATCGATATCGTGTAGTACGCCATCAATCCTAAATCGAACTCGGTAACGGCTAGCCTTTGGTTCCACATGCATATCTGACGCATTCATTCTAAGCGCCTTAGTTATAAGAGAATTCAATAAATTTACTGTAGGCGCTTCACTTGCCATCTCTCGGAGCCTCTCCTCCTCAAGATCTGATAGAGAGTCATCATCATCTAAGGATTCGGATTCTGAGTGATCAAGTTTTAGAGAGAGCGCTGAGAAATCAGATTCACTACAAACGATCAGAGAAAATTTGATACCTTCATGATGTAGATATTGCCTTACATTCCAATTAGTGGGTCGATGCGATACGAATAACAGATGTTGACTTTCATCAATTCCAAAAAGCAGCCAACCATTATCAAAAAAAAACTTGCTTGGTATCAAATTGCTGCCATCGGGCGGTGTCCAGTCATCTCGTCGTTCATTGTCCAGAAGATCAACATCTAATAACTGTGCGTATATTGATGGCATTATCTCTTCAGAAAAGCTACCCATATTAAGTAAAACTTTTTCTAGAACACCACCAGCACGTTCCTGATAGGCTTTAGCTTTTTCGATATCCTCCACCGAAACACCGTGGTCAATAAGAACAGTATCTAAATTTTTCACTGGTTTATTATATCCGAGGCGTCATCATCTCCGCCGGCTTGTCCATCTTTTCCGAAACTCAACAACAGAAAACCTTCTCCCTCTGGACCTGGAATTTCATAGTGATATGGATTACCCCAGGGGTCATCCGGCACTGCCTTAGGCAAGTACGGGCCATCCCACCCTTTACCGGAACTTTTCCTCAGATCTACTAAACTTTTGGGGTAATCTCCCATGTCTAACCGATACGTGTCCAGTGAGGTCTGCAACATTTGCATTTGAGCCCTTGCAGTACTAATTTTAGTCGAATCAACTTTGGAAAACATGGTCGGGGCGACGAGCGACATTAACAGGCCCATTATTACTACAACTATCAAAAGCTCAATAATGGTGAATCCATCTTGTAAATTTTTACTCCAACTCTTCATAAAATCACCAACTATGTACATTAAACTGAGTAAAACACCAGAAGCAGAAAAATCTTAATATTCCAGTTTTCATATCACTCTATAATATATTGTTTAATCATCTCTGTCTCCACAAGCAGCCAAAATAGGACTCCACTATTCACCGAACTATTCAGTAATAATAGTATTTAATGAATGGGTAAGAAAATATAATATTGGATAACAAAAAACTCAACGTGTTAGCAAATGGTCAATAAAATTGAGTTTTTCACGCATATAGGTCGCTCCCGATACTGAAAGATGTCCTTTATCTCTGAATACAAAGGTTTCTCCGAAGGAGGTAATGCATACTCCAGTTTTACAGAATATATCATCAAGCCATAGCGTTCTAAAACCTCTCGAGGCAAGTCTTGATACAAATTTCTGTCCTTCAAGGAACTCATCTGACCAATTGTCACGATCAAAATTACATACATCTAAGCGTTCACCCATTATCTTTGAACGCGCCAAACATCTACCAATATCATGGCCATTGGATGGCATAGGTGAGACTATGATGACTTCCTTCTTTGCATCCTCTAATAACCGTAAACTATCCACCAATGCATTTTCTACCAATTCGAAACTATAAGCGTAAAATCTATCTCCATCGAAAAGTTTATAACCTGAAAACAAGAACATCGAAGAAATCACTACACGCTTAATTTGGTCATTAGCCAGAATCCAATCAACTGTCTTTTGATTAAATTCAAGACAGTTTTGGGACCACTCAGCTGAATAATCGCCACCCATGATAGATAACCCAAGCATTGGTCGACACGAACTAAAAGTTCGCTGAACAAACGAAATCGACTCAGGATCTCCCATGAGAGCAGGCGCCAAATGCATGGCGTAAGAATCACCCCACAATACTGTATTTGGCTCTGCACCATATGTACAGGTATCTAATTGCTGAAATCCGTCACATTGCTTTGACAGTCCATAATTAGGTTTCATCACTGTATCGATTTCGCGAAGACTGATACTGTTAAAGTGACGTTCATCATAGCCATTGGAAAAGTGTCCAAGCAATCCAAACCCCATAAAGAACGAAAGAGCAACAAAACATGCGCTTAGCAAATAAGGCCGACTCACTTTAGAGGCTGATCGGAACGGACGTTCTATAAAACGCCAAGTCAAGAAGGCAAGAAAAAAAGATACGAAAACCAAAAAAATCATTAGCTGCCATGGAGGTGGCACTGTCAAATAGTGTCTTGCAAAAGCAAAAACAGGTTGATGCCAGAGATATGCACTA